>Ga0208408_1001130_pt1 | contig 15495 bp, 22 predicted proteins | sample ETNtaG_4_FD_185776 | JGI IMG/M metagenome (GOLD analysis project Ga0208408, IMG submission 185776) | Marine microbial and viral communities from oxygen minimum zone, Eastern Pacific Ocean - ETNP201406SV67 (SPAdes) (version 2) | ecosystem: Environmental > Aquatic > Marine > Oceanic ... | reverse complement strand
AATTTATTAAAAAGATTAAATTCTGGCTAAAAGATAATGATTTAATGATTGACGATGGCTATTTATTTAAAAGGGTAAATCATGGTTATTGGGAATGAATTGTAAGTTTTGCGATATACGTATGATTATATCAAAAATATCTGAAGATGAATATGAGGCTGAATGTAATAAGTGCGGATATCTGATAAATTGAGGCTCTGGAATGATTAAATGTATTTCATGCAATTTAGATGATAACATAGAGATTGATGAAATTGATAATAGTGTAAAATGTTATAATTGTGGTATACAATGGGATAATGATTAACGAGATATTATTAATTATCTGCTCAATGGTATTAATAGGAATGGTTATACTATGATAAGAGAGATATTAAACGAGATATTCCCAGAATACCAGGATATTAAAGAGATCATAAGAGAAATAAAGAATAAGGATTAAAACACTAAGTAGGTAACATATATTATAAGCATATTCAATCATAATTATCATTCATAGTTATCATTCATATAATTACTTCCAGGACTACACAATTAAACAGAGGCCACTTTAAACCCATATATATATGTTTCGATTATTAACATTGTGCCTATTTATTAATAACATTCCGTACCCCTTTATATAGTGGAATAAAAACATGGGTAATATATATGTTTCGATTGGCCAGCCGAGCTATATATAGTTTACTCCAGGACAGAACACTTATATTACCCTTTCACATATAGTAAAGTGACGCTTGGCCACATGAATGCAAACACTTATATGGGGGGAGATGTGGCCACCCTAATATATATGTATCGCTGATTCCTAAAAAAGTACACACGCCGTAACACTTATATATGTGAAAAAAAAGGATTCTTCTCTACGTTTTACGCTTAAGGTTGCTTTCATTATATATCTTATGTCTATAGTGTTATTTATCCTTATCTATATCCCCTGCTCTCTGGAATATCACATCATACGCCTTATTTTGAGACATATAGACATCGTAGTGTTTTACGCATAAATGTCGTTTATCCCTACCTAGTGTAATTATGGCCTTTGCAGGCTTTTCACAAAGTCCACATTTCAAACCTTACTACACCCCTCACAGATAAACCCATGTACTACATAAAATATCATCTTTGCTCCACAGTCAGGACATTTTGCATAAGTAGCCTTCCTGTTACTCATTTTCTAGCCACAATATTATAAAAAAGAAAGAAGTATATATTACTTTCTATCCCAATAATTGAGATATGCAGTAGTATATGTCTTCCAGGTGTTATATGCTGTATCGCATGCTTCTAGATATGTTTTAGTTATGTCTACCATACGTTACCACTCAGAACCACGTATATAAACCTTTCTAATTTTCTCGGGAGACTTCGGCTATCGCCTCATCATATGATAATCCCTTTTCCTCACAAGGACAATCCCCATCATTTCCATTAGCACAATACCCCCTGTACCAATAATCTACACCATGATCTGCCATTAGATGGCCACAGAGCCAGCAAGGTTTACTATGTTCCATTATTCTTCCTTACATTGTGAAATCCCTTTGTTCTTGGTCTAAAATTACAACAAGGACACCTACAAAATTCTGTCAAGTCTTTCTTATCTCCCCAATAAGCACACCTGGAACAATAATAATGTGTTGTGTATGGTGCTTTATGAGGACGTGGAGATATATAATCACTACATATACTTTTACAGTTTGTCATATCTCTCCCTCATTTGTAAGCTTCTCCTAATCTTAATACATTCTGGACAAAATATTGCTCGTTCATATGGAAGTGGTTTTGCACACATTGCACATACCCATATTTTCTCATGCCTGCAAGAACCACACCTATACGTGTGTTTTCTACGAAACTCATTTACACAGTTTAAATTGGAACAGTTAATATCTGGCCACATCCCTTGCAGTATAATGCCCATTTACCCTTCTTACTGAACGTCTACAAAATTTATTACATTCTGGACAGAATAATGGTTTACCCTCTCTCCATTCTCCACAATGAGTACAATAATTATGTGTTGCATATTGTGACTGTTTACGTGGTATGCCTTTAATTTGAGCCATATGATATTATGGATAAAGAGTAATAAAAGTTTATCGTTTCTTATCTCTGACTTCCCAAGAGTCAGGTATGTGACAATGGATACTACAGAAATCCAGGTAATCAATTCTGCATATCCTACAGTATACTGGATTCTTGTGTGTGAATTTGTTTTCTTCCTCTTTCTCCTTTGTTAGTATTGCAGATATTACATCTAATTCTTTCATAAAAGCCTCAAAGTCTTCTTCAAAGTCTATATCCAAACCTAACTCATTCATAATCTTCTCAGTACATTCTATGGATATACCATATGACACTTCGGGTTTTGTACCTCGTAGCACATCATTGTCTGCTGTACCTTTGTAGTAGGCTACGACTATGAGTGCCTTTTCTTTGGGAGTAAACATCCTATACTGTTATGGTTAGTTTAGTATAAATACCTTTTTTAGAAATCTCTGAAACAAAATACTATACGTATACTTTCGATACATATATATATTACACACTATTATTAGTAGATTAGTAGAAGTTAGAGTAGATAGCCTATTATTAATTAGAGAAACAAACGCATACTATACGTATAGTTTTACAAATCTCATTTTATTTTTTTTAAGAATAAAAACATTTATATAGTAGAACATCATATAACTAATGGTTGTCAGGGATTACCCTTATACGGTAGCCCTCTTAAACCATACGTTCTAGTTCGGGGAGAAAAGAACGTACGATACGTCATTCTCCCATTTTTTTATAATAAGGTTTTTATAGTATGAGCCAATCATATCAATGTTATGACTCGTACAAGAGGCCCAGACTTGTCTAAAGAGTTTAAATCATATATATTCAATCAATGGATGTTCTTTGGAAAAAACGCCTACCAAATAACTGAAACAATAAACAAGGACACCAAACTAATGTCACAGTTTGGAAAGACCACACCTGCTGGTGTTCACTATCATATTAAAAACATTGAGAAAGACCTGGAAGATACAATATCAGAAGATGCAATGGATACATACATTGGAGAGTTTATCAGGGCAAGAACAGGATTTGAGAATGATGTTGCAGATGTTGAGGACTTGATGAAACATGAGAAAGAAAAAGGACTAGATGATATGGATAAGGATCTATATCTAAAGTTATCCAGGTTTAGACATGAGATTAAATTAGATTCATTTAAGATGCTACAAGACTCTGCATTACCATTACAAGTTAAGAAACTTAAAATGGAACGTGCAAAGTTACGACCTCCAAAACCAACAGCAGAAATCATAACTAAGGTGGAAGAAGATGGGGAAAGGATTAGCGAATAGAGAAACACACCAAATCCTGGCAGATGCAACTACTAGAGACATTCCAGAAGTTCCAGAAACCTTTTGGTGTTATGACTCTCTAAGTAAACAATCTGATTGCTGCTTTTGGCATTACATATTCTATCCTAATGGTGGCCCTGAGAGGGATGGACTGTTTCATCCCTGTTACGAGTACGAAACAGATATACTTGAATCCCTCAATGAAAATAAGTGTATTGCAGTATATAAAGCTACAGGGTTAGGACTTACAGAACTTGTGTTGTTATGGATCTTATGGAAGTCATTAACTGACGACTGGTTTAAGGGTAAAGAGGCAATGGTAATTACTGGCCCAAACGTTGACCTGGCACAAGACCTTATTAGAAGAGCGAAAACCTTTTTAGTTAAGAGAGGTGTAGGATATGTAGATCATGGAGCATACGAAATGGAAGTCAACGGAAGCAGAATCAAATGTTATCCGTCAAATAACATCCATTCAGCAAGAGGTAAACCAAAGGTTAGTGTCTTTTTTGGAGATGAGGCAGCATTCTTTAAACTCAGAGATGATAGCATTGTTAGGACAGTCGGAGAGAGATATATTGGAAAGTCAGATTCTTGGGTTATTTGGGTATCTACAGCAGGAGAAGAACCATCAGGCTTTTTTTATGACATTATGCAAGAACCTGAACGAGGAGCAGAAAAGACAATTTATAAAAGATTCCACTTCTATGTTGAAGCTGGTCTTAAGGTTGATCCGAAAACAAAAACTTCAATCTTTTCGAAAGAGTACATAGACAAGGCAGCAGAAGCTCGTAGTTATGCTAGGGAATATCTAGGCGAATGGGGAAAGAATGTAGGAGATATATTTTCTCCCGAAGGAATTGACTTGTGTTGTAATACTGAATACAACTGGCAGGAAGCAGATGACACAAATGATAGAGTGATTGGAATTGATCCTGGATTTGGTAGTTCTGAATTTGGCATATGTGTTATACAAAAACGAAAGGGAAAAAAGTCAATAATATATGCAGACTCTTTTGAGAGGGCTTCGTACATTGATACTGTAAATAAGATTAAATCATTATCTGAGAAATTTAAAACTAAACGTATATTTGCAGATTCGTCTTGGCCTGAAGGAATTAGAGACTTGAGGGATAAATATTTTATGAACGTACAAGCAATAGCATTTAATCAGTATGGCGAAAAGATGTTAAACTATGCAGCACATCATATAGACTTTCAAAAGGTTGAGATACATCCAAGATTCAAGAAATTGAAATCACAACTAATGACAATCAAGTATAACAAGAAAGGTGGCACAGATAAAACTAGACAGAACCCCTTTGATCTTGGAGATGCTTTTCTGCTTGCCCTGTATTACTATAAGATGGGTTCAGGTACTTTGGCAGGGATCGGTTAGACTTTTTCTTTGGGGTTAAATCACAAATAAACGCCTTATGATCTCCAATAGTCATTATAGGTGTAATACCATTCATTAATGCAATATAAAGTATAACATTAGGATCTCCATTCTGTCTTAACATCTTCATACATAACTCATCTGGGTAGTGCATTGGCCATGTAACTATCTCATATAGATGTAATTCTTGTAATTCGTCTAATTGTTTGTTACGAACAACTGTATCTCCTTCTCCATTAGGTGCATCTATCATAACTTCTTTATTAACCACAAAGTATATAAACGTTAAATGGCTCTATATCTAGATTTAGACTATAACACATGGGTTAGAAAGGACTACACCGACAGTACAGCTTATGATATTTCAGGTACTGTATACAGGGATAATACATTTACCACAGCAGAAACATCACTTGATACTTTCACAGGAACATTTAGATTGATAGACCAAGAGGGAAAATTGCTTTTCTCTACTACATCAGGTATAACACTCAACTCAGATGGTACATTTCTGATGGCATTTGCAGATGGTAAGACACCATTAATAACAGGAAACTCCAAAGTACGTTTATTGCTTGAGAAATCAGGTTCTAGGTTAACAGCAATAGGCGTAAACGGTTCAGATGAACTATTTTTAGAGTGGGATTAATTATACTTCCTTTTGAGACAAAAACATACAAAATAACATGGTTTCTCCTATTATTAGAGGCAATGGAGATGTTATTATGCCAAAAGGATCAGTTTTACCAAAACAGGCACAAAAAAGCCCTAAATATGAGGGTACTATCAAGGTTATAGAGTCATTTACTACCAAAAGTGAGGTAAATGTATCAGATTATGAATCAGAACTAGCTCCAGATAGGCCATTCATTGAAACTTTAGATGCAATTAATAAAGATCCTAGATTAAACCTATCAAACGAGACATATATCCAAATGATACTTGGAAAAGGACTTAAAGTAACTGCAAAAAAAGAAAGTGTTGCAGATATGGTAACAGATTGGTTAGATGAGATAAATTTCCATGAAACATTAGAAGATGGTCTATATTCCTATGTTGGAGTTGGTAATTTAATTTATGAGAAAGATCCAACAAGTACAGAGTTCTTAGAAGTACCAATACAAACAATATCAAGTATAGTTAGAGACAAGAGAGGGAACATAGCATATTATTTACAACACGTTAACAATAAAGATATTAAACTAAGACCACAAGATGTCATACATTTCAAATTAACTAATGTAGCAAGAGAGCCATTTGGTAGAGGACTACATCATAGTGTATTAGCAGATTATGAAGATCCAAGAACAGGAGATATTTATGATTCTCCACTTATCCAGATGAAGAAGATGGAACACGCAATGCCTGAGATATTCCACGCCTATGCAAGTCCATTAATGATGTTCCAATTCGAAGATGCAGGAGAACAATTCATTAAGACTCAAGCAGATGCTTTGAAAAAGGCAAAACCTGGAATGAAGATAGTTACAGATAAACCATTCAAAGTAGAAAAGTTCGAAGTTAATGGAAATGCTAAATTTGACGGTTATATTGAACATATTCAAAGGGATTTACTAGAGCCTGGATCTAAATTCCCATTACAATTCTTCAATGCAGGTTTTACTGCTAGAGCAGCATCAGAGTCAACAGATTCCGTCCTAACTCGTAAGGTTAAAAGAATACAGGAACGTTTGGCAACTCAGATCAAACATTTCTGTATTCTTCCATACCTTAAAAAGAGAGGAAAGAATGTTAAATCAAAAGATATTCAAGTATTCTTTGAAACACCTCAGAAACAAGAGGCAACCATACAGGACATCATTACTACATTTAGAGATAATGGTATCAGAAGATCAGAGTTAAGGAAATGGCTTATTACTAATACTAATATACCTGTTAATCAAGAAGATATGGAAGATGAAGCACCAATAACCTCTGTAACCCCAACTAATCAATTAACTGACACTAGAGATACTGAAGAACCTGAAAAAGAAACTTCCGATAACGAGAAAGATACTAATGAGAAATTGTTAGAGATGGTAAACTTGAGAGCAGAATTAGATAGTGCAGAAAAGAGGAAGAATACTAATGAAATACTAAAGTTTATCAGGAGTCTTAAAGATGATTAAAATATTTACTGATAGGGATACTAAAACAGTAGTAGAATCCCTAGATTTAGGTAGAGTGTCTCTAGGAGAGACTTTCAAATACACTATGTTTATCAAGAATACAGATACTGAATGGCCAGTACATAATATTAAGATAGAGAATGTAAACCCTGAATTAAGATTCGAAATTCCTGAAATGCTTAAAGCAAATGAAGTAAAGGAGGTACACGTCTATTGGACTCCAAAACTAGACAGTAGAAAACCACTAAAAAGTGAGTTCAAGTTTTCAGGCGATGTATACATTGGCTAATGGCACACCTAGAATTAATAACTGAGTCAGGAGAATATCTAACAACTGAAAGTGGTTCACATATTACAAGTGAAGATGCAATATTACCACCACCCAAACTAACTGGAAAGAAACTATTAGCATTTCCTGAAATAAATCATGTTCAAGGCAAGATAAGAGTAAGAGGAAATACAAGACTACCACAAGGAAACCAGGTTATCACTATTAGAGCTAGTTTGGCACAATTAGTAGCAGAAGGTATGTCTTATTCTGGAATTATAAGTACGGTACATGACGGTACTTTAATAGGAACATTCACAGTACCAATACAAAATAAATCCTCATTAATAGGATCTATGAGTAAGAACACTACTACAGAATCTATAATTGAGGGTAAAAAAGACTATGATAAAGTGGTTAAACTATTAGAAGAGGTATTCCTTGAACTTTAGCTATTTACAATTATCAAAATAATTCAAGTGAACAAGTGAACAAGTGAATATACACTTGTACACCTGAAAACTAAAAACTATTTTGAACTGTTAGATTCTAAAAAGAGATTTTTGAAATTACTTCTCTATATTAAACGGAGGACAATATTAGCATGGCCGAGCGTATAGCAGGGATTGCCCTTATGCCTAGAGAATCTAGGAATGGTATATTTTATGATATTGAAGAATTAAAGAAATTTGACGGTAAACAAGTACCTCTCAGGATTGAACATCAACAAGATACCCATATAGGAGAGGTCACGTTCTCATTTGATGAAGAAAAAGCACAAGTAAGATACGAGGCTACAGTATTTGACTCTGAATGGCAAGCAATTTTGGATAATGAACAGTTCCAAGTATCAATAGGAGCTTCTGTATTAGAACAAAGAGAATTATGTGATGCAATGAGAGCAAGATGTCTTAATGCTCCTGTCTTAAATGAAATTTTAGAATTATCAGTTGTTAGAACACCTGGAATACCAGAAAGTACATTACAAGTAATTGAAAAACAAGAGCCTGCAATAGAAAAAGATGTTCATGATATTAATACTTCCATTAAACAAATCATTCAAACTCAAACTATGACAGAAGACATAAAATCTGAAAAGATTGTAGAAAATGTCGAGGAAAAAGTCAAAGTAACTATCGAAACCGATGGCGAAGTTGAAGTCGCAAAACCAACTAAAGAAGAAGCTCCAAAAGAGGCAACTCCAGTAGAAGCTCCAAAAGTTGAAGCAACTGAAAACATTGCAGAACGAATTGAAAAATCTAATGACAAAACTCTAAAAGCAGTTATCGAAACTGTTAAAGATGTTTGGACACCAAAATCCGAAGTAGCAGAATCAACAGAGCCACAAGGCTATGTAGAGGAAGCATATACTGAGGAAAGTGCCACAGACTTCTTAAACAAAGTATTCGAGACTGGTTATGGACGAATGGTCATTGATAAAGAGGGATGGATTCAATCCAATACTGGTTTAGAACAACCAAATGGTAACGGTTCAGTACACGAAGCAGTTTCTACCTCTGGAACTATTCCAGGTGTAAAACAAACTTCAGGTATCTCTGTTCAATTAGGTTCTAAAACTGCAAAACCATTAAGACAGTTTGGTAAATTCCAAGCTATCCCAACTGGTCAAACTACTGCAAGATTCTACAGAATCACAGTACCAGATGCAGGAGCAATTACTGAGTCAACAAGTACAGATATTACTGCAACAACTCACACCCTAACTAGCGTTGATGTGACTTGTTCTGTAAGAGGTTGGAGACAAACAGTTTTGAAATCAGAACTCGAAGACTATCCAGGAAGTTTCCTTAACGCATTAAGAGAAACTGCAAGATTGGAAGCAGTCAGAGATGAACACAAACTCATTGTCGAAGACTTGGCAGGAACAGATCACGACTACGGTGGCGTTACTACAGCACCATACCACATTAGTGGAGAAGATGGTTCAGCAGTAGGAGACACATCTGCCGAAGATGCAACAGGAGAGTTTGACGAAGACGGTCTAACCTTTGCAAAAAGATACCTTGAAGAATTAGGACAAGATACCTCTCCAGGTAAACTTGTAGCTTTCATCACTCCTAGAGCTTTTGAAAGTCTAATGACATCATCAAGCCTATCTGAATATACCATGATTGGTAACTCAGGTGTAACCAGACTCGGACAACTCGAAAGATTGTACGGTGTAGATATTGTTGTATCCAATGAAATCAAATCCGATGTTAGCAACTCTGCAAGAAATCTTGTAGTAGTAAAAGGTGCAGCATGGGGTCTATGTTCACAACGTAACATGGAAATTGAGTTCCAAAAACAAATTGCAGGTCAATACTGGGATATTGTATGGACTCATAGAATTGGTGTAGACATTCTCGATCCAAATACCTATGTTATTGTCTCATCTAAAGCAGATTAGACACTAATATTTTTTTATTTTTTTATACATTTATATACTATAATACTCGCCAATTTTTATGACATACAAAGTATATGGGATTGGAGCAGTTGCAGTTGTAGCATTAATTGTAGCACTAGCATACAATCCAGCACAAGAAAACTTTGACCTTGATACAGAACAGAACTTTATCATAACCACATACCAACAATCTGCTCAATGGGAGTGGATAAAAGGACAAGTGGAGAACGCTGAAGAATCTCTTAACATCAAATCAAATGAAAATGACATCATAGGAAATGCAAATGACATCAAAGCATTAGAAGACAGAATCAATAAGATCAGTTCTAGTGTATCTACTTTGAATAATAAAATCATTCAATTAGAAGTAACACCAGCACCTACTTCATCAACAGTTGCAGATGATGAAATTGTTGATTTCTACACAACTGATAACGATTCAGACAAAGAAGATAGATTTGATCAGGGAGAAATCATGTATTTCTATGTAGTAGTTGATACAGAAGAAAGGTATCTGTACTATGAAATAATTAATGATGACACCAATGATACAATCAAGGACAAAAGACTAACAGTATCTCCAAATGTAGATAATCTAGTTTGGGCATGGAGTATTCCAAGCAATCAGACAACAGGCGATTATTACATAGAGATAGAAGTCGGAGATGACAAAGAAAAGGTCAACTTTGACGTGAGGTAGTAATACTTCTTTATTTTATTTTTTTATATAATTCAATGATGGATAATGATGACTTTATCGTACGTATATTTGAGAAACTAGACAAAATGGAAGAAAGACTTAACGATATGTGTAACAGGGTAACGCAATTAGAAACAATACAAAAGGTAACTAAAGAGAAATTCAATCAGTTAATGGCAGTAGTAGGTTCTGTAGGCGTAATCATGGCAATACTTACCTATTTCTTTTAGAAAGTGTTATATACTAAAACTATTGTGATTAGCGTATGAGCTCAGGAAATTTGAGATATTATGGACTAGCAGCATATACTGCACTTGTCGCACTATGGACAGGTACAGGACAAATTGTACTAGACCAGAATACAGGAATTGCTTTACTTGCTCCAATAGCATTGATTATTGGTGTTGATTACGCAAAGCACAAAAATGATACTGGTTAGGGCTTTTATATCCTAATCTTTATCCATTTTTTATGAACGACTCAACTGGTGCGATGATCATAATCGTAAGTTTAATAACATTCTTGGTGGTGGCTTTAATATGATTATATTTCATACTGAAAATCTAAATAAGAGACAGTATCGTGGAATGATAAATAATATTTTAATCAATCTTGGTACACAGTCCGTATATAGATGGTTAAACAAATGGGATGTTCATATACATCCACTACGAGAGTTCCCAGCAGACCATTTTAAAGGATATAAGACAGCAGACGGTAAGGAGATAAACTTTGATATGGCTTGGGGAATAACTGGACATCGAAGAATGGATTTATACCTAGAGGACATTAATAATCAGTATATAGCATTACAGAACTCTACAGTAGTGCAACATGAGATATGTCACGCTAAATTACAAGGAACTGTTCATTTTGTGGATGGAGTACATGATAATGTGGAAAATACGTTCCCAATATCATTCTGGTACTGGGATAAATGGAGATATAGAAAGATGACAATATTAGTCATAGATATAAGACAATTTTTGTGATTGTTTGTTACAAACAAAAAGGGGGGGAGATTATAGGCCCATATGGGTTGCTATATAATCAAATTCTTTTGAGAATAGACTATCATCTACATCACGTTTTACTCTGACTATACCATACTCTGAGGTACTAAGAACGTTCAAATTCTCTAAATATTTGTTTGCTTGTCTAAACCACTCCATTCCGAGTGGTATTGAAAAAATTTGTGACATAAATTACTTCATATCACTAATAATATATAAGTATCTTCATTGGCTAAATACGGAAGTACATCAGAAATGGAGAAACTCGCATGGGGAGGAACTAAAACATCAACTCCATCAGTAGTAACATCAATACAGAATACTGTAACTGATTTGATTAATCTCGTACTTAATCGTAATTCTGATTTTACAACAGTTCCAACTCAGGTGGCTTCTGTTGCAAATTTGATGGGATCTGAGATGCTAAGAAATTTAGGTAAAAGGACTCAATTAACAAATGCTCAAATACTAGATGAGATCACAGTTTTATTGAAATCCTATATGGATCAAGCTCCACAAGATCATGCTAGATGGGGTAATGTGTTTTACTTTTGACTGTAACATTTACAAATCTTTCAGGTTCAAGAGAGAATTTAGATAAGACTATACGTGCATTATTAGAAGATAACTGGACAGATTCAAACATAACAGGAACAATCACACCATTCTTTCAGTCAGATACTGAAGAACCTGATCAACTAGCAAGAGCAGATGGTTCAGCACTTAATGATGTCAGGGTAAACTATGCTTCACGAACTAGATTAGATCCAGAGGATTTTGATGTTAATGGGGATAACAAACATGGTTGGGTACAAACATTATTTATTGAAATTCAAGGAGAGTCTTTACAGGTAATGCTTGACATGGAAGATGAAGTTCATCGTATCTTATGGGAGAACAGACCAAACGGAGCAACCAGGTTAAACAAGTCAGATGGAAGTGCAAGTGAAGTTGCTTGGTTTGAAGATGACGAACCAGAATTTGAAAGATTAGAACCTGAAGGAGAGGACGACCAAACACCTACATCTCAGGCAGAACTTAAATTAATATACTTTAAAACAAAGACATAATTTACTTCTTTATATCAAATTTTCCACAAGATAGAACATGGCAGTATCAGCACACAATGTTACAACCAAAAAAGACATTGTAAAGGAACTTCAATATATCGGAGAAGGCGATACCGTTACTACTCCAGCAGATTTTGGAACAACACCATCTTCAGCAGCATTTGTTCTAGTTGGAAATAATGCAGAAATTAACATTCAACCAGATGTTCAACATATGGATGTCTCAGTATTAGGATCTGAAGATGTTATCGATGCAGTTAAAACACAATCATTATACGCTTTCACTATCAAATACAGTCCTATTGACACAGCACTATGGAAATATCTATGGAATGCTGGAGGAGGAGGAACAGCAAGCCCAGACGAATCATTATCATTTACCTATTCTTATAATCTAAATGGAACAGAATATTATCAACATATTAGAGGAGCAAGACCAACATCAGGAACACTCTCAACATCAAGAGGTGTATGGGATGCAAACATGACTTTTGTTGCAAAAGATATTACCATTCCAAATACCACAGACGGTAACACAACTCCAACTTATCAAACAGCAGAAACCTCATCAAGTCCTGTAGTACATAGTGACGGTGGAGGAAGTCCATTTGCCTGGAACTCTGTAGATTACGGAGAGAGATCATTTAGTACAACAGTAACTAGAAACATGGCAGTTATGGCAGTAAACGGAGAAACAGATATAACATATTGTAAAGCAGCAGATCGTGCAATCACATTTACAGCAGATGTATTTGCAGGAACTAATTCAAATGAAACTTCAATGTATACAGACTATGAAGGAAAGACAGCAAGGGCAGCAACATACAAATTCACAAGTTCCCCAAGCAAGACATTCACATATGCTAATGCAATCATTACTGATTATTCATATACTCATGCAGCAGGAAGTACAGATGCTTTAATTGAGAGTATTACTTGTAGAGCAGAATCAGTAACAGACCTATAAGTTTAAATACTAAAAACATAATTATTTATCATGGTATTCTTAGATACTAAGAAGAAGGTATGGGTTATCAAAGATTTAAAAGTTCCAGTTATTGAAGATGTTCCTATGAAGGAAATGAAATGGTTCAGGGATAAAATTAAATGGGCAGCAGAGAGAGAAGAGAAACAGGACATCACAACCACTCAAGCATTAGAGACAGATGAGGAATGGTGGGAAAAGACAACCGAGATAGGATTAGGATTAACAGTAGATGAAGTATTAGACACAGGTATTACTGAACCTGACTTTAGGGAGCTAATGGCTGAAGTTTATAGTTTTTTAGCAACACTTGGAACGATAGAAAAAGCCAAGCTGTCCGTTTTGTACGATCCAGAGATCCTAAAGAAAGATCCCAAGCTTTTAGGGATTACCCAGAACTCAAAGAGTTAGTACCACTTATCAATCTAGTACGTTCAGGTTTTGGTACGTGGAAAGAGGTCTTTGAGTTAAAGCAAACAATGGGTTTAGAGAAACTTACAGAAATACAAAATATACTGTCTATATTGCAACAAGAAGAAGAATTAGATAGTAGACATGGCCACAGTTGAGGGAATGGATAAATTATTAGGGGATCTTCGTAAAGTAAATTTTCGTATTCCTAATATTGAATCTCGATTCTTAGATGCAATAGGGGAATCTGCACTTGATATGTTAAGAATGAATACTCCAGTTGATACAGGTAATCTTAGGGATTCATGGCAATTACAGAAATCTCTACATGAAATAGTCATTGCCAATGATCAACAGGATTTATTATCTTGGCATTTATTTGGTTCAAGAAATCACAAAAATCCACGTAATTTTGTTCAACAAGTATCTGATATTGTTGATATGACAGTATTGGATGTATTACAGGAGGCATTAGCAAAGAATCATAGATGGTTTGCTAAACTTCCTGCTGGAAGAATGACACCTCCTGGTATTCCAGGTGGAAAAGGTAGAAAGTATCAACAAGTAGGACGTACTTCAGCAGGGTTCAAAGGTGGTATAACATTCGCAGGACGTTCAACTCTCGTAAGGGCAGGAACAGGTAGAAGACAATTAAAGAGGAGATTATCACTTAGAAGACGTAGAGGTGGTCAAATGAAAACTAAAACTACTAAATTAGGATAATTACTTCTCTATATCATTTTTGGGAATATTGAATTATGGTAGGAAGAGATACTGTAACCTTTAGATTTAGATTAGATGCTAAAGAAATGCAACGTCTTATTAAGGCATTAGAAGCAGATGCTGCAAGATTTGGTTCGACAATGCAAAGGGTTGGAGGACAATCACAGCAAGCAGGATCACAAATTAGAAAAACAGGAACGGATGCAGCAGCATCAGCAGTAAACTTCCAGACAGCAACCACAGGTATGCTCAATTTATCCACAGCAGCAGTTCAGACATTTACATCTATTAGTAACTTAGATAGGGCAGCAAATAGATTAGCAATGTCAAAGATTGCTCTTGCAAGGGCAGAGGATTTATTAAATAATAAACAATTAAGATTAAATGAATTAGAAGAAAAAGGATTAGGGAATACACGAAAAGCAGTATTATTAACTAATGAGTTAGCAACAGCAAGAGCAGATTTAGCAGTAAAGACAGATAAGCAAAAAATTGAAGAAGGAGCATTAGTAGATATTCAATTACTTTTTGCAACAAACATAGCAAACGTTATGATTTCATCATTAACAACAATCAAAGCTTTAAAGGATATGTACACATTAGCAACTATAAGACAGGCAGTAGCAGAAAGTGCATTGATTGGAAAAATCAAAGCATTAATCATTGCAGAAAAAATACAATTAATGACTGGTAAAGGAGTTATAACAGTAACAAAAGGTATGACATTTGCAATTAAAGGTATGACATTCTCAGTAAGAGGATTAATGATTGCTTTAGGCCCAATAGCAATAGCACTTACAGCAGTAACAGTAGCAATGCAAGCATATGAAGAAAATTGGGGAGGATTAAAAGATAAACTTCAAAGTGCATTACCATTCCTTAAAGAGACTAATACTGATTTAGATGATGCTGCAAGATTATTAGAAGAAGACAGAATCAACTTAGATAATTATAATCAATCAATAGGAGATTTAACAGGAAAACTTAAGCAATTATCTGCACCTCATAAAGCATATTTAGAGATGATG
>Ga0208408_1001125_pt1 | contig 15523 bp, 16 predicted proteins | sample ETNtaG_4_FD_185776 | JGI IMG/M metagenome (GOLD analysis project Ga0208408, IMG submission 185776) | Marine microbial and viral communities from oxygen minimum zone, Eastern Pacific Ocean - ETNP201406SV67 (SPAdes) (version 2) | ecosystem: Environmental > Aquatic > Marine > Oceanic ... | reverse complement strand
GTTGCTATGTCTGCCTTTACAGATTTTGTAGGGTTTATGATTTTAACTTTGTCAATTATGCCTTTATTTGTTACATTTGGAATGATAATGGCAATTATGATATTCCTTTCATTTGTTGCAGCAGTAATTCTGCTTCCTGCATTACTCTATCAGTTTGGTAATTTAGAGGGAAATAGGTCTTAGAATCCACTTCTTTTGAATTTCTTATCAAGTTCAGAAGGTGTGATTGTCATTACAGTTGGTCTACCATGAACACAAGCATAAGGATTAGGAATCGATTCCATTTCTCTTATGACAAATTCCATTTGGGACATCGTTAACTTATCACCTGCACGCAAAGCAGAATGGCATGCAACAGTATACATCATGTAAGTGTGTTTTTCTTCAGCAGATTTCATAGAACCACTTTCCACAATATCATCTATTGCTTCTCTAATTCTTTCAGGTTCTGAACCTGCTAGTAATGCCGGAACACTTCTTATCATGAAGGAAGAAGGTCCAAATTTTTCAACATCGAATCCCATGTCATTTATTTGAGGCAACATTTCTTCGAAAGCAGTAGATTCACTTTTTGATAATTCTAGAGAAATAGGTTTGAGAAGGTCTTGCTTTCCTATTCTTTTGAAGCGAGCTTGATCCTTCAAACGTTCATACATTACTCTTTCATGAGCAGCATGAAAATCAATAATGTAAAGTCCATCTAGACCCATTGCAACGATATATTTGTTTTCAATTAGTGCTAGAGGTCTCATAGATGGCATATTGGTTTCTACTTCTTCTTCATTCCATTTAACATCAAATTCTTGTTGTAAACTATCAATGGAGTTTACTGGCGTGGTTCTGGTTCTTGGTACTGTATTAGGAACAGGTGTTCCGAATATAGAGTCAGTTTTTGTGTTTTCAAGGTTAATATTAGCAATCAAAGCTTGCTCAGACAAGACATCTTTGATTATTTTCCTCATTTCTTTGTTGACTTTTTCTTCTCTAGCAATCCTAACTATAGTTTTAGCAGGATGTACATTGACATCAACATCTTTTGCAGGAATTTCTAGAAATAAAGCACCTATCGGGAAATGGCCGTCATGAAGTAAACTTCCATAAGCGCCTTTAATCGAATAACAAATATTCCTTGCTTGGACAGGTCTTCCATTAATGTGTAGGTATAATCCAGCCATTGATTTTCTAGAAACTGCAGGTCTTGTTAGGAATCCTTCAAGCTTAACCTCTTCAGATTCGCCACTCATTTCAATTAATTCTTTAGAAGCTTCTCTGCCAAGTAAAACTCCTATTCTTGTTTTTAGATCTGATGCTGGTGCATCAATCAATTTTCTTTCTCCATGAACAAGATTAAAGGCTACATCAGGTCTTCGAATAGCTTCAGTTGTTACAATTTTAACAATATGCTGAAGTTCAGTTGCTGTTCTTTTAAGATGTTTTGATCTCGCAGGCGTATTGAAAAACAAGTCAGCAACTTCAATTGTTGTTCCTTGTGGTGCAGCGTGTTCTTCAACTTCTAAATTATTATTTCCTTCTATTGTAATTCTAGTCCCAACGTCATTTCCTTTTTTGCAGGTTGTAATTCTAAGTCTTGATACTGAGGCTATAGATGGCAAAGCTTCGCCTCTAAATCCAGAAGTATTAACGTCTTGCAAATCATCAAAAGAGCGTATTTTTGAAGTGGAATGTTTTTGAAAAGCTAAAGTTGCATCTTCAGAATCCATCCCTTCTCCATCATCTCTGACCATGACTAGAGAAGTACCACCTTCTTCGACCCTAATCCAAATGTTTTTTGCCTTCGCGTCTAATGAATTTTCAATAAGTTCTTTGACTACAGATGCAGGTCTTTCAATTACTTCTCCTGCAGCAATCTGGTTTATCGTGTGGTCATCTAGAACTTGGATGTTACCCATGTTTGGAAACCCTCAATTGTGCCCCCTCTAAATGACCTTTTTTGGATTTTGAATTAACAGATGCATTTTTTTAGGGGATATTGTTTCACATTACATGGAAGAAGAAATCGAACAAAATCCTGAATCGGAATTGTTTAAGCCAGAAGCCAAGAATTTTTTTACACTTTTAATGGAATCCTTCAAATTTTTCACGTTAAATTTACCTGCTATAGCTACAATAGTAATTCCTGTTTTTCTAGTAGTTGAATTCTTAGTTCCTTTAATCCCAATTCCTGATTTTGCAGATGATTTGACGGGATGGAAATTTGTCAATAATTTTTTTAATTCAGTTATAGAATTCATAGCAATCGAATTCATTCGCCAACTAATTGGCGGAATTGCTTGGATTGCAGTTATTAGAGTCGTTGCTGGTGCAATGCATGGTGAAAAAATAGAAGGCGTACAAGCTCTGAAAGATGGAACAAATATGTTGCCTATGTATTTTGTAACGGCAGTAATTTACTACACATTGCTTGTTTTTGGTTCTCTTTTGTTAGTTATTCCTGGAATAATCTTTGCAGTTTATTGTGCTTTTTGGCAGTACAGTTATGTTTTAAGAGGCAAAGGAGCTTTTTCAGCATTAACTTATAGCGTTTCTTTGGTTCGAGATGATTTGGTGCGTGTATTTTTGAATGTTCTTGGAATAATGGTTTTAATATTGGTTTTTGACTATTTCTTACTTGAATTTATTTCTGGCACTATAGCAGAGGCAGTTGATCCAAATGAAGGTACACTCTATATCATAGTTAATGCAATTCTTATGGCATTAGGAAAAGTTCTTGAAGTAGGAATAGAGATAATTTTCCTTATGATGCTGTTTATGGATCTTGAGAAGGATTAATTTTATTTTACTCTGAAAAAGTTTTCAAATAATGATGGTGATTTGAATGTATCACCATCAACGAAGTATGATCTTGCTTTTATTGAAATTAAATCAATAATAACTACAACTATGAATAAGATTATTAACAAGGCAATGACTTTATCATATTGTAAAAATTTAAGATATGTTGAAATATAATATCCAATTCCTCCAGCTCCTACAATACCGATTACAGAGCCATGCCTTACATTATATTCAAACATAAAGAATAATTGAGAAATTAAATTGTTCGCAGTTTCCGGTATTACAACTCTTTGAATAACTTCACTATTTTTTAGACCCATAGCTTTTGCTGCGTCAAGAGGATCATTAGATAGTCCTTCTATAGTTTCATATTGCATTTTTCCTAAATATCCAATCGTGTAAAAAGTCATAGCTAAAACACCAGAGACAGGACCTAATCCAACCAGTATAACAAAGAAAATAGCCCAAATAATACTAGGTAAAGTTCTCATTGCAGATAATAACAATCGAAATGGAATTGCTATTGAATCGGAATATAAATTTCTAGATGCTAAGGTAGCAAGCGGTAAACTTAGAATAAATCCAAGTCCAGTTGCCACGAATGCAATCTTTAGAGTTTCAGTAATTCCAATATATGCAGGAGAGCAAAGAAAGTCCCAATTTCTTTCACACACAGGATATGATTGAGCCTCTATGACTTTCCAATTAGGAGGCCATAATGATTCATAAAAAAACGTAGAAAGATTATCTAAACTATTTTCAAGGCTGGACCAATCTCCATCAACAAGATCGACAAATACAAGATACGTTGTAATAAGTATAAATCCTAAGAATATAGGATATTTTTTTCTCTTAATATTCATATTTTGACCTCACTTAAAATAGAATATTCAATTTCATCATTTTTTTCTAATTTGAAGCAGCGATCGGCCAGTTTTGCCCTTTCAATATTATGTTCAACTATTACTAAAGTGATATCATTTGAATTGGCATAATCCATCATTGCCTTCCAGACACTTTCTACAGTTTTATCATCTAATTCGCTTAAAAATTCATCAGCAAGTATTAATTTTGGTCCTTGAGCCATCGTTCTTGCTATTGCTACTCTTCTCTGTTGCCCACCAGATAATCTCTTTATTGGTTCATCAATTTTATTTGATAAATTCATTAATTCTATGGCTTCTTCTACTTTGTCTATAACTTTTTCTTCATGCAAACCCGAGATAGATCTTAGAATAGATTCATTACATATCGCACCCTCTAGAACGTTGAAAAATACAGTTTCATGTTTGATTAAACCTAAATTTTGAGGAATATATCCTACTTCTCCTCTTTCTGGAGTATCATCTGAATTTAAAATTTCTAAAGTTCCACTTATAGGTTTTAACAAATGAGCAATATTTTTGAGAAATGTGGTTTTCCCTATACCCGATTCACCTATTATTGATACGATTTCACCTTGTTTGATTTTTAGTTCTTCAATATTTGCTAAAATAGAATTTGAGGAATAACCTATCTTCAAATCTATAGCATTTATTACATTATTCATAGGAACCCCTCATCGATTTGCTGGGACGCTTCATGAAGAGGATATAACACCATATCTCTTGATTTTAACCAGTCGTTTCTGTAATTTCGAATTTACTGTTAAAATAGTTGCTAATTCCAGGAATATCTTCTATCAAACCACCATACGAACCAAGATGTGTGTTAGCGTCAGTTGCAGTTATTCCAGGAGTTCCTAGTATATTTTCTAGTATTTCAGTACCTTCTGTAGAATCATTCATTCCAACAAGTGCATCCTGTACTTTCTTTTGAGTTTCTGCATCCATAAAATCAGGATTGAACATTACAGGATGTGATGGTGCAGAGCCATAAGATGGCAATAGAATATAATCTTCTTCAGGAAGACACCATTCTTCATTATCCGAAGTATTTTCGTTTCCACAATATCCTGCAACAGTTGAGTCTTTAGCGAAAGCAACATCGCCTACATCCTCAGATAAACATCTTACTGCACCAGAGTAACTGTAGTAAGTTGTTCCAGATTCAGGAATACTTGCATCTTCATTGAAGAAATTGTAAACAGTATTTCTCAAAGATTCAATATCGTCAGCATCTCCTACAACATCTGCATAACCGTTACCAATTAGGAATCCCATAGGTAATAGCATACCTGCAGATTTCAACCATCCTGTATGGCAAGAGGTTTTTCCTTCTAATAATGCGAAAGGATCGGTAGTTTCATCATCATCCAAGTAGGCATTTGCCATTTCCGAATCTTTCAAAACGACTGCGTGAGCATTGTAGAAAGTTCGTCCATCGCTTTTTTGATCAGCAGCTATTGCTTCAAGCCCATATTGTTGCCAACCAACCCATGCTGCAGCACCATCCATGAAAGCGATGTGTGCATTACCAAATCTTAAAGCTTCTATGATTGAACCTTCCGAGGTTATTGGATATAATTCAACATCCATACCAAGTTCTTTAGATAGATAGTCAGCCATAACTTGAGGATTTTCATCCGGGTTTTCATAATCTTCTTTTATTTCATATGCAATTATGATTTTTTGTTTTTGAGTTTCTTCCTCATCATCACTACTCAAACAACCAGTAAAACTAGTCATTACGAATAGCATGGCAAGCCCAATTACTGCATTTTTTCGCAACATTTTCTTTTCACCTTTGTTTAGGTCGCCCTAAATTAGGTTACCCTAAAAAACAGGAGTATATATAATTTAGGCAACCCTAATTTTACAAAAGTATATTTTTTTATAAGACAAGTTGACTCTCAAAATATGGAAGGAATGGATGCTTTATCTGAGAGTGCAGAAATGATGATTAAAAATATAAATCAGCTAGCTGCCGATGAAAAAAGAGTAAGAACTTCAGATCTTGCAACCAAAACAGAATTGAAACCTGCAACAGTTACTGAAATGATTCAACGTTTGGGAGACTTAGGATTAGTTGACTATGAACCATACCATGGAGTACACCTTACTAAACAAGGGCAACATGTGGCTGATGTTATTGAACATCGTTTTAATATTCTTGAACGTTTTTTGAGTGAAATACTTGGCGTAGATAACGATGAAGCTTCAGAAGTAGCATGCAGAATGGAACATGTTCTTACAAGAGATGTAGAACATAAATTGACAACTTTTTTGGGCGTTGATCCTGAAAAAGAGTCTGAACTTTTTTGTCATAAAATAAATATTGAAGAGGGTAATGATCACAAATATTTACCATTAAGTAATTTTAAAGAAGGAAAAAAAGGCACCGTAAAATTAATATTTGAAAATAATGAATTAGCAAAAATCTTAGGAACAAAAGGAATAATTCCAGGCAGTTCACTATTACTTAAAAAATCAAATAATAAAGTTTATACCATACAAAATGATGAAGGTGAATTTTCAGTTGATAGGGATACAGCTTCCAAAATAATTCTTCAAAACTAATGGTATCAAAAGGAATACTCTACATTGTCATCAGTGGACCTAGTGATTACAAGAAAGCTATGGAGGGAATTAGAATGGCTGAATATCAATCAGGCGATGGAACACATGGTGTAGCATTAATGCTTCAAGGTGAAGGTGTTGAATGGTTAAGAGAAGGTGGTGAAGATTTTAGAAAGGAAATACAGACATCAATTGGAGTTGTACACGAACTTGGATCACCCGTTTTTGTTTGTGGAGCTTCTCTTAATGAGCGAGGATTAACTGCAACCATGAATGATTATAAATTCACGAATTCTTCATCTCCTAAAAGAGTTAGTCAAGTTGTAAGCAAAGGATGGCAATTAGCTGTTTTTTAGAACCCAAAAGGATTTTATCAGTTTAATTTCAGATTCTCCCCAGATATTAAATTTGAAGCTAGAATATAGAAATATTAGTCCATAAATGATTCCACTTGCTACTAAAAGAACTAAATTTGGAAGATTAAAGGATAGCAGTGCAAAAACAGGTATTCCTGAAAGTAAAGAGATTCCTATTATTGTAAATATTTTTTTCCAAGGGTAAACTTCTGAAATTCTTGATTGTAATGTAGAAACTGATTGGTATACAATTATAAACATTGAAAGCCATGTTACTGTAACTGTTGCAAAAGGTATTCCAAGTAGCCTATTTTCTCCATCTAATGTTGTAATCAAATAATAACTAAGAAGTATATTAGTTGCAGACATTAGAATTGCTAAACGAAGTAAAAATTTTGTTTGCCCACTCGCCATCAAAATCCATCCTATTCTAAACGGATAAGTTGGGAGAAGAATCATGTAAATAGTAAAAATAGGAATCGTGTCAATAAATTTTTCAGTAAACATTGTTATTATCAAAGGTTCAGCCATTAGTATTAAGAAAATAGTTAAAGGAAAAAATAAAAAGGATAATTTCTCTGTGCTTTTGTTGTATAAATCTCTCATTTCAGTCAAATTTTTGTCTTTATGCGCCTTAGATAAGCGAGGGATGATAACTTGGGATGCAGATTGAGTTAACCATCCAAAAATAGGTGCCCATAATGATCCTAAATAATAAACGCCAAAAACAGATGTAGAGAAAAACATGGCCACTAGATACTTGTCAACATTTACATTTATTATTCCAATCATTGCAGTTAAGCCAACTGGGATCCCATAGGCTAATTGTTCTTTGTAGTAGGTGTTACCGAGATGTTCTTTGTTCAAATAGTTAAGATAAATATAACCTAAAACTAAAATAGCTTTCAAAATTGCAGTAGCGATTATTCCGTGCACCATTCCTAAAGTTGAAGGGTTAAACCAAGCAGCAGAAGGCAAAACTATGATATCTATTACGGTGAAACCAATCATGGTTTTCATTGCTAATGATTCTTTTCCCTCAAGGACTAGTAAATTTTGAAGTGGCATAACCAAAAGCATGATTCCAGTGTATACACCAATCAAAAATATGAAAGGTTGAAGATGATGTTCAGGAAACATATTCTTCATTAATTCAGAGCTTCCCCAAGTGGCTATAATGACAAATATTGCTGAATAAGCAACTATAGACCAAGTTTGTTTAATAAGAAGTGAATGATTTTCTTTTTCACTTCTAGGATAGTAGTAGAGCAATGATTGAGGTATACCAAGTAGCAAGATTGCTTGTATGATAGAATAAATCATTACTAATTGTTGATATGTTCCATAGTCTTCTTTCAATAGTAATCTAGTAAGAGCAATAGGTATGGCCAAACTAATTAGGAAAGAAAAAGCCCTTCCATAAATCAAAATTATAATTTTTCTAGAGAGCTCCATGTTGTTTTCCTTCCAAAAATTGGGGGCTTCATTGTCATACTTCACTTCCCTGTAAATAAATCAATAGGGTACCAAGAAATACTTAAATTGCACTGGACCACACACATTTGATGCGTATAGGGATGATATTGTGTAAGCCATATCCTCCAGATATACGTGTCGAGAAAGAAATTCGTTCATTAACAAGTGCAGGTCATGATTTATTTGTTCTTGCAGAGCGCAGGAATGATGAGCTAAAAAATGAACCGGTTTTAGGGGCCGTTGTAGACAGACATTCACCTCCTCGTCCTTTTCGTCGTCGCCTAGATTGGATACATTTCCAGACTTCATTTAAGAGCAGTTTCTGGAGGAATAGAATACGAAATTTTGTAAAACGAAATAGTTTAGACGTTCTTCATGTGCATGACCTTCCTTTCGTTGGTACTGCATTAGATATAGCTAAAGAATTTGATATTCCAGTTGTAGCTGATATGCATGAAAATTACCCTGCTGCTAAGCAACTTTGGAGTGAAGGGAGCCGTAATCCTCTGGTGTGGTTTGGAGATGATTACAGGAGATGGGATCGTTATGAAAGAGAGATTCTTCCTCTTGCTAATGAGGTTATTACAGTAGTCGATGAGGCTGCAGAAAGATTACAAAAATCAGGAACTGTAGCTTCCAATCAAATGACAGTCGTAATGAATGTAGAGGAAAAATCTTGGTTTGATGAATTGGCAACATCTAATAGAATAGAAGATGACACACTCAGAATAGTTTATGTTGGTGGAGTAAAGCCACATAGAGGATTAGATATTGTAATCAAAGCTTTATCTGAATTACCAAATGAGCACAAAGTTTTGTTGAAAATAGTCGGAGCTAGAGGCGATTATGCTTCAGAATTGGCAGGATTTGCAAGAGATATTGGAGCCGGTGAAAGAGTAGAATTAGTAGAGTGGCTTCCCTTGGAAGAGGTTCCAAACGCCATTTTAGAGTGTGATGTTGGAATAGTACCTCACAAGAAACATCCTCATACAGATGCTACTATCCCTCATAAACTTTTTCAATATATGTTGGCAAGTAGACCAGTTATTGTTAGTAATTGTAGACCATTAGAAAGGATTGTAAAGGAAACAAAAGCAGGCCTTGTTTTTGAATCAGGTAATCCTTCCGATCTTTCAGAAAAGATGTTAAGATTGCTTACAAATCCAGTTCTTTGTTTAGAACTTGGTTCTAATGGTCGAAAAGAATCGATGGGGCCTTATAGCTGGGAAATAGAGGGCCAAAAATTAGTTAACCTTTACAATAAATTTCAGTGAATTGTTTAGACTCTATCTAGATGAAATTCATAAGTATCAAAAAGAATATATTATGGCCTCTTATGGCGAAATAATATGGCAGCCTGAAATATTTTTAGGCAGTTATGGGAAACAAAAATGAGTACAGTAAACGTAACAGATGCAGATTTTCAAGACACACTTCAAAGTAATAATTTAGTCTTGGTTGATTTTTGGGCACCTTGGTGTGGTCCTTGTAAGGCCGTTGCTCCAGTTTTAGAAGAAATAGCTAATGAGAACTCAAATGTAGTTATAGCCAAAATGAATACTGATGAAAATCCAAATACAGCTTCACAACATGGAATAATGTCAATACCAACTATGATGATTTTCAAAAATGGTGAACTTGTTGATAGATTAGTAGGTGCATTACCAAAACCATCTATAATGGAAAAATTGGAACCTCATTTCTAGAATTAACTAATAATTCTTACATTTGCTTCTTGTAACTCTTTCATAAGTTCATTACTATCATCTTTAGATAGGCAACATTCTAATGTATAAACTTCATACATTTTATGGAAACTACTAGCTAAAATATTTACACCTTTTTCATTATCTTTGAAAGTTACATTAATTAATTTTTTCATAGGTATTCCTCCACTGAGAGGTTCTCCTTCCATCATTAGTCCTAAAGATTTAAGATTCATATCACCACCTTCAATAACTAGATGATCACCATAAATCATTAGCCATCTACCTTTTCTGGTTATATCTTCCCAAGCAGATGATGCAGGCAAGGGCGGGCCATCTTCAAGTAATAAATCTTCTTTTTTATCAACCCAATTATCTTCATTCCAAGGCTGAGCATAAATATTTTCTTCTAATAATAATAAAACAGGAATCCAATCATCATTATCAAAGAAAGTTGCATTTTTTGTTAATTCACCGTTTTTTACATCATTAATTATTCTATCGAGAGGTATTGGTCCATATACGTCGTCGTTTACCTTTATAAGAAATTCTTTTTTTTCCATTTATGCCTCATATACGTATGCACTTCTTGAATCTAAGTCTGGTATTTCTCCAAGCTTCCAGCCTTCTGCCGTTGTTTCAGCGTAATAATAGCCTATTTCATTATCCTTGCCTTCATTTAAAATATAATAAATTCCTTCAGCCCCAGTCAAATTAACACCAACAGCTGCATGTCCGTAATTATCCCAAGCTTCAGGTATGAGAACCATAGCAGCTTCGTAGCCTAAAGATTCTAATAACGATATCAAGAGAGCTGAACTGTCTTCACAGTCGCCTGTTTGTTCAACTAAAGTCTCAATCGGATATCGAGGATATTCTCCCACTCCTGCCGTTAGATTATCTTCTGAATATTTCAATGATTGAACAAAACTCATAATGAAATTCACTTCGTCTAGATTATCAAATTCTTTTTCATTGGACATATTTCTAAGTATTTGGGCTATTTCTATGACTGCGGTTTCTTCTTTAGTTACAAAAGAGATGTAATCGCTATATTCCATAACGAAATGTTCTTTATTTGTATAGTAAGTATATCTAGCAGGGTCGAAATTATAATTTAGTTGATATTCAACAGTATTATATTTCCAATTATAGGATAACAAATAACCAAAGGTATAAGTTTCAATTTCAACAAATAGTTTTGCGTCATCATTTTCATCAGAACTATCTAAAGTTCCATCTAAAGTCCAATTTTCTTTTTGGTTTAATGAATTCTCACTAAAATTGTAAACAATAGTAGATCTATAACTTTCATTTGATTCGCTTATATCAAATTCTTCCGAATTTCTAAATTTATAATAAATTGCAATAATTGTGAATTCGTGTTCAGTTTGGTTATCAGGTATATTTAGTTCAAATTCAGCACTTAATTCGTATTTTTGTTGCCATGGTATCCTCCAGGGATTATTCTCATTATCGAATCTATGTATTTGTTCATCTCCTTGGTATAAGTAAAAGATTATAGGAGCATCGATGTGGTTATTTTGCTTATCAATTAATTCAACCCACTCCAAATTAAATTTTAAAGCAATATCGTGTAAAGGATCAATGTCGACGTTATCATTGTAACCATCATTATCATCATCCAAGTCTTCATTATCACCAATACCGTCTAAGTCATTATCGTTATATTCAGCGGAATTATTTGGGAAAAGGTCACTTGTATCGTTGTAACCATCATTATCATCATCAGAATCCTTGTTATCTCCTATCCCGTCTTGATCACTGTCTTTCCATTCTTTGGAATTACTAGGAAAAGCATCATCATCATTCGGTACTCCATCAAAATCTTTATCGTACATATATTCACTAACAAAAACACCGATTAGAGCCCCAACCAGAAGAATAGAAATAATTTTATTATTTTGCCTCATTTATAATCCTAATAATTTAGGTAATTCAAGCATATTTTTGAAAGGTATTGCCCCAGCATTCTTAAGATCGGTTTCTGTAAAAAGATTATTTATTATTCCATAAACCTTCATATTTGCTTTTACAGCAGCTTTTACACCTGTAACGCTGTCTTCAATTACGACACATTCACTTGGTTCGAAACCCATTTTCTTAGCTGCGTAAAGAAAGATTTCCGGTGATGGTTTTGGTTCATTTACTTCAGATGCAGTAAAAATATTTCCCCCAAAAAAATCATAGAGTTCAGTTAATATCAGAGAATGCTTTACATGAGTTGGTTCACCATTTGAAGCAACACATACCGGTATTTCTATTTCCTCTAGAATTTCATTTACACCCCTAACAGGTCTTAGTTTCGACTCCCACGAGTCACTAACCATTTGAACTAATCTTGGTAACCAATCATCAGGTATCTCTTTTCCAGACATTTCTTTCATTTTGTACAAAACACCATCAAGTGTTTTCCCTCCAAATTCAGAGCTTGCTTCTTCTCCCGTCATCTCAACACCTAATTCTCCAGCCATTTCAGCAATTACTTGATTGGTAATACCTTCGCTATCAACTAAAGTTCCGTCACAATCAAAGATAATACATTTAGGAGTCATTAGTAAACCTTCATATCTCCAGATTTCATTATTTCTCTGAGTAAAGATGTAGCATATGTACCCTTGTGTAACCAAAAATCAAATACAGGGCAATTATTTCCATCCATTTCCCATTTTAAATTATTAATTTTTTGAGATAGTGGTCTATACATTCCTAGTGAAGTCAATTCGCTTGCCCCTTCTATCTTAAAATCATTGAATTTTACGTTTTCTTTTTTCATTACCATTCTTTCTAAGTCACCTTGAAATCCTTTAGTAAATTCACTTTTAATTCCCGGCAGAAGTCCAACAACCCAAGCTTTTCCCTCTTTACATCTTTTTTCTAGTTTTTTTTGATTATATTCAGTAACTTCAATTATCCTTCTTTGATCTGGCCCCCCATAGAGGTCTATGGGGATGGCATTATCACCTATCTGAGGTAAATGAAGACTGATTCCTTCGTTTATCCTCATGTCTATCATTTCATTAAACATTGCACTCTGATAGGCATGAACAAACATCTTTGACAGACTTTCTGGCAATTGCCTTAACGCTCCAATATAATCGTCTTTATTTCTTGTAAGATAACCAATCATTTGCCTTTCAAAAAACATGCTACGCGGATATTCTATCAAAGCAGAATCTAAATCTCTTGTTTCTCTAAGTCTTTTTCTTGCCTCAAAACCTGTAAATTCGTTGTTTCCTTCTGATAAATAATCCCAAACTGCTCCCTCATAATCATTTTTAACAATTTTTTCACCTACCAAATGTGTTATGGGCCTAACTGCACCAAATCGTTGAATTCCAAAATAATTCGGAAATCCTTCTTTTAATTCGTTTATAATATTTTTAATGTCAGTCTCATTACATTCTACGTCTGATATTTTAATTTTAAATTTATTTCCTACTAAATTTCCTAGTCTAATTGGTTTAATTGTACGATGGCAGAATTCAATTTCTACATTTTCTAATTTTATTTTTTTTATTTCTTCATGTTTTGCCATTAATGAAAAATATTGTGTAGTAACAGCTCGTTTATCTTTTGTACCTGCGAAACCTATTGCTTTTTGACCTATTCCTAGCCGTTTTGCCAATTCTTTAACTAAAACATGTGTGTCCCAGTTTTTGGCAGTTATTTTGACAATACTGTGTTTCCCATTATCGTTTTCTTTGGCCCATATCCAATGTTTTTTTTCATTTACGCCTATAATCTCTTTAACTACGAAGTCTTCTGGTTTTTTACGTAGTTTTCCACCAATACCTTTAGAATTTGATAAATATCGTTCTTTACCTATCTCCGGTCTAGCCGGTAAAATCATGAACCTAAGCTAATTTATCGCGTATTGTTTTGATATCTGCGACAATAATATCCATAGCTTCTTGGATTGCTTTTTTAGGCGTACCCTTCTTTGTTCTAACATAAAATTTAGGACTATCTAAGACGATGTGGCCCATATAGTAGGAAGCATAATCAACATTAGGATTAGCAAGGGTATGATTCATTAATGGCCCTAACAAAGTTTCGTTAGCACCGCGTATCTCTATTTCCAATTCGTTTTTGGTCTTGTTAATTACGGAAACTTCCATAGAGTTTTGCGGACTTAGAGGGGTATTATAAAGATTGGGCGAGAATTGTCGCTTCGTGTCTTTTTGATTTAGGCGCGTCTGTTTTGATTCCCAGAGGAGAAAAAACGCTTGAACTTGCAAAATATCCTAATTTTTCTAAACTTGTTATGATTTTGTTTCTTTGAGGTGTTTGCCCTATCTTAGCACCTCTAGCGAGATCGTTGATGTCATATAATCCCGGAGGACCATCAGCTTCTTCACTTAGAGTTTGAAAGAATTTTCCTAATTTTCCTTCACAATCAGAGGGTACAAGATTAGATTGTATTATTTTGTCAACCCAAAGAGGGCCACCTGCATTTTTTTCTTCGTTTTCTACAACTTTCATATCTAAGTTAATCCATTTTAATTTCGTCTTATTTTTTTTAGTTAGCCTAACAAAGGTACGCAAATGGTGCCCTTCCGAATAACACAATAATGGTTCAATCCCTTTTCCAATTTTAATAGCAAGTGAATGAATTTTTCCTAGTAATATACGAATACCTATTTCTTTTGCAGAAACCCACTTCATTGACATAGCTCCATATCTTTTTGTGCAAATTGAAGGTTTAGCCCCACATAATACAGCCGTATCTGTAGCAGAGACTCCTAGAATCCCATTATCATTTAATCCTTCAAGAGCAGCTTCTAGAAATGGTACTGGTGTTCCAAAGGGATCGATGTCTATACAATCATACTTCTTTTCTTTGAGTAATTTTTCTACAGGTTTGTTGTAAACCACAGATTCAATACCATTTATTTTTAGATTTTCATTTATAGTTTCAGTAGCTAAAATCGAAGTATCACAAAATTCCACCTTTAATCCAGCTTCAAGCATTAGTCTAATTCCTCTAATGCCAGATGCAGCCAATCCGTCAAGCACTATGCCCTTTATTTTAATTTTATTTGCTAAAGCAACATGTAAATCCCGGCTCATTTTCATTGCAGGATTGTAGAAGACACCTTTTGCTTTTCCAGGACCTTTATCTTTACCTGAAAGGTTTGCCTTGAATATAGCTTTACCTTCTTGATGTTCTTTCAAACCATCCCAGTTTTTAATATATTAACGGCTTTAGAAGGAAGAATAGCTGAATTTATTGGAGTAACTTCTAGTGTCCTTAAGTCGTCACGCTTGCGGATTGATTGCAACAAAGGATTTCTTGATCTTTTGTGCATAGTGATGAGCATTGGTTTTCCACATTTCAATGCGTCTTTTAAGACAGCACTAAATTCTTTTGATTCAGAAACTAATTTTCCTACTTCATCTACTAAAATAAGATCTGCTTCTTCAATAGCTTTAGCTACAGACTCTGTTGCAATTCTATTCACAGCATCTAGCCTTATTCCTAACGCGGTTGATTCTGGGTTTTTCCCTGGAATTTTTGGTTTTACATCCCATCTAACAGACGCCGAAAGCTCTTCCTCCCCTGTAATATAATTCTTTAAATTATACCCAATAATTTCACCCTCTTCACGAATAGGGTGGGTGGTAAATCCACCTATACTAAATTTATCTTCAATCATTTTCGCTATTCTGAGAACAGTTTTGGTTTTACCAGTACCTGGCTGGCCAG
>Ga0208408_1001124_pt1 | contig 15543 bp, 4 predicted proteins | sample ETNtaG_4_FD_185776 | JGI IMG/M metagenome (GOLD analysis project Ga0208408, IMG submission 185776) | Marine microbial and viral communities from oxygen minimum zone, Eastern Pacific Ocean - ETNP201406SV67 (SPAdes) (version 2) | ecosystem: Environmental > Aquatic > Marine > Oceanic ... | reverse complement strand
GGGTTTTTTGTTTATGGAATGATGGGTAGATTTGGATATATTAAAAAACAAGTATGAGAGATATTTTGAAGGTAAATAAAAATTTTATTTTATTTTTTTTGATGGTAATTAGTGCCAGTCTGTTAGCTCAGCCTGGCGAACAACCCAGTGGTTCTGGAACAGAAAATGATCCCTACCTGGTAGGTACTCTAAATAATCTTTACTGGATGATGGAGAATTCAGGTGAATGGGATAAATATTATGTCCAGACTTCTACTATTGATGCTTCTACTACCAGTGCTTGGGATGATGGACAGGGTTTTACACCTCTAGGCAACAATTCCATCAAGTTTACCGGTTTTTATGACGGAAGCGGGTATACCATTAACGGGTTAACTCTTAGTCGCCCAAACACAAATTATATTGGCCTGTTTGGGTATGCTATTGGGTCCACAATCAAAAATCTAGGCGTGATCAATGTAAATATTACAGGGGCGGCTCGTACCGGTAGCCTGGCGGGATGGATAAAAAGCAGCACCACGATCGATAATTGCTATACTTCCGGCGACATTACGGGAACCGGGCTTGTTGGCGGCCTTGTTGGAATGGTTGACGATTCTTCCGCTGTTAGTAACTGCTACAGCACAAGTAGCGTGAACGGGAGTGCCAATGATATTGGTGGCCTGGTGGGCTTTAATAATTATTCTTCAGTGAGTAATTGCTACAGCACCGGAAGCGTTAGTGCTGATGGAGTACGCGTCGGTGGTTTGGTGGGACGGTCTTATGGTGATTCCATCAGTTATTGTTACAGCACCGGGACCGTATCAGGCACTAACTTTGTTGGTGGAATTATTGGATTTGGTTCAGGTGGATATAGTGTGACCGGATTATTTTGGAACATAGATGATTTTTCCACAGATAATGGAATCGGTACCGGAAGAACCACAACAGAGATGCAGACTGTTAACACTTTTATCGATGGTGAATGGGATTTTGAGATCGAGACCGCTAACGGCACCAACGATTACTGGGATATTGACAATATTAATGGTGCCTACAACAGTGGGTATCCTTTCTTAAGCTGGGAGAACGGTGCAGCTGTTTCGTTAAACCTGCCCCCACTGGCTACCTTTAGCCCGGAAGATAATAGTACTGGTGTGGCTCGAGAGAGTAGCATCACTGTATCCTTTACTGAGGCCATACAGAATGCGGATGGAACTGAAATTACAGATACGAATGTGGATCTGATAATAACCTTGAAAGATACGGACGCCTCTGGCTCCGATATTGCTTTTGAGGCTACGATCAATGATTCTAAAACGGTTATCACGGTTGATCCCACTAGCGATCTTAACTACGAACAGACTGTGTATGTCGCTATTCCGGCGTATCATGTAGAAGATGCTGATGGTGTTGAGTTAGAAGCACAAATCAGCGCTAATTTTACCACTATTGAGGTGATTTCTGCCATGCCATCTGGCTCCGGAACAGAAGCTGACCCCTATCTAATTGAGAGCCATGAAAATCTATACTGGCTGTCTCAGAGCTCCGCTAACTGGGACAAGTACTATAAACAAACCACCAATATAGATGCATCATTATTTAGTTTTTCACCCATTGGCAACACCGATACCCTGTTCACGGGCTCTTATAACGGTGATGGATATTTCATTAATGGCATAAATATGAATCTTCCAGAATCGAATAATATTGGACTATTTGGATACATCGGAGGTGTGGATGACTCATATATTGGTAGCACTACCATCCAGAACCTAGGCTTGACAAATGTGAGTATTACGGGCAAACACCAGGTTGGAGCCATGGTGGGATATAAAAGATATGGAACGCTCACCGTGAGCAATTGCTACAGCACCGGAAGTGTGACAGGTGTGAACTATGTCGGCGGTTTAGTGGGTTATATAAGAGATGAGTCCGGCCTGAGTAATTGTTACAGTACTTGTGCTGTAACTGGAAGCGGCAATATTTCTGGCGGTTTGGGGGGATATCTGAAAGATCAGTGCAATGTAGTGTACTGCTACAGCACCGGCAGTGTGAACGGAAATACTAATGCCGGCGGCCTGGTCGGATTTTTAAACAACTCCTCCGTAAGCAATTCATTTTGGGATGAACAAACATCGGGAGAGAGCTCAAGTGATGGTGGTCAGGGTTTGTCAACGGCTGAGATGATGGATGCATATACGTTTTCCCAAGCCGGATGGGATTTTGAAGAAGACGAAAACGGTAACGATAATGGAGTCACTGGCGGCTCTGACGGAAACGGCACTGAGAATTGGTGGGACATGGTTCAGGATGGCAACCACTATCCAGTTCTAAGCTGGCAGAATGGTGACACCGTATTTGTAACAGATTTGACGAATGAATGTCTAACAGATAATGGTGGCTGTGGTGATCCTACGTATAATATATGTACAAATAATATTGGCGCCCCTCCCACCTGTTTTGATATAGTCGCAAGTGGCGGGGACCTGATTGTGGATCAGAACGCGCTTTCACAATATTTGGCAGATGACTACCTTAGGTTTGATGTATTTCAATACATCTCAGACTCCGAAGACCCGGCTGGAGGGCCACTCCCTAATATGGAAATATACGGAAGTGAAGATGCGGTTGGTTTCAATGAACGGCTTGATCTATCTGACAGTGCACCCATTTTAGGTGGACTGTTTACTCAGGAAGCATGGGTATATGTTGATAATTCAGTATCAAGCCCACTTGAAAGGACTATTTTCAGCGCGCCAAACATCACACTCCGCTCTGTATCAAGCCTGGGTAATATTTACGAGATTGATTATGGATTTTACAGCGGCAGTAGCAATTTTAAATCCAGCGTTGTCGTTGATATACCCCTCAGGAGTTGGTTCCACATAGCCACTACCTTTGATGGTACCAACTATAAATTATTTATCAATGGTCAGGAGATAAATAATTATACTGGCGCTACCGGCAACTCTCCTGATGCAACACCAGCAAGATATATTGGAGAAAATTTTCTGGGGGGAATTGATGAAGTAAGAATGTGGAGTATTGCTAGAAGTCAGGAACAGATTCAAGCAGCAATGAATGATGCCCTGAGTGGCGATGAAACGGGCTTAGTAGCCTATTACCCCATAGACCTAAATAATGATTGGGAGATAGTTGACCACAGCCCCAATAACAATCATGTTCCAATCTCTCAGATTGTGCCCAATCAGCCCGAGGTTGCAACAAGGTATTTCTCTGATAGTTGTCCGTCACCGAATGGAACATCTGACTGCCCCTATCCAACCATCCGCGGCGCGCTTGATCGTGCACAGCCAGCGGACCGTGTTTATATTCGGGAAGGAAGATATTCTGAATTATTAAGCGAACATGAGTTAAACCAGTCACCCAATTCCGAACACCCCTATGCCACTCTAGCCCCAAAAATAACAATTGAAGGCTACCCGAATGAAGATGTAAAACTCGACGGCACTGTCCCCATCAATGCTGAGTGGGAGTATCACGAGAACGGCATTTATAAGGCGGTCCTGGACATGAATGCTATCTCGCACTCGATCAAGACACCCGTTGATTCGATTTATGGTGTGTTTGTGGATGAAAGGTATATGATACCGGCCATGCCTATTAATTTTAAAAATCCTACAGACCCCACAACAGGAAATCCAATTGCTCCTGAGCCCGGAACCGTCTGGGAAAAAAGGCTGCCACGGCCACAAGACGGAGAATATTGGCCTGGTGAATATGCATATTTAGATACCGTGGAAGAGTGGTCATTTGATCCCAGTACCAGTACCTTATACCTTATCCCTGGAGAAAATTTCCCTGACCAAACTAATGTCAGGGTAAGAGTCAGAGACAGATTATTACGCTTCATTCACTCAGATAATATTGAGCTAAAAAATATTCATTTTTTTGCCGGATCTATAAGTACTTACGATGTGAGTTATTTAACCATAGAAGACTGTAGGTTTTCATTTAGCAGTGATGTGGGTCAAAGTAAAAACTCTACTTATAGAGGTAGTTATACCAGTGTGAGGAACTGTATCTTTGAATATATTAACGATACTGCTCCCTGGTCCCAATATTCTACAATGTACCCAACAATTGAAAATGTCTTGTTTCGATATAACGATTGGTTTGCCGCTTCTGGTAACTATGTAACCACAACAACAAATAATCATGGTAATATGATGGGAGCGACTGTATACCGGCACGTAACAATAGAAAATACTTTTACAGCAGGTATCTACCCTGGAATGAACTCCCTGACAGAATACTGCCGGTTTGAGAATTTATATGAACAGATAGATGGTGCAGGGATCCAGAGAAACCCAATCTCAGTAGTTGGCTCCACATCTCGATATTTATGGATGATTAATTTGCCTCATATAAACGGTATGCGCTTTGATGGTGCTCCTTCGGGAAATAATGGTGATGTTCACCATGTTGTCTCAGCAGGAAACAGACGTGGTTTACGACTAAAAGGTGACTACCACGATGTGTACCATGCTACCGCATTTGATAATTCTAATGTAGATATCTCCCTTCCTTGGAACAAATATGGCGGTACGACTTTTGGAAATGAGGCAGGTGAAACCTATTTTGACGATATTATTCAAAATGGTAATGCACACTCCAATTTTCATAACAGCATTGCAGAATTTAGTCTTCACTGCGCCGCACCAGACTGCTGGCCTTCTATTGAAGATCTAGAGAGCTGGTATGCGTATGGGGATAGTGCAGGGTTTGATGGCAATTATTACCCATCTCTTCCCAGTCACCCTTTCCACTTAGATTCTGTTGGAATCTGGTATGGATATCCACTAGATCGCTCTCGTCCACAATTTGAGATGATGGATCCGTGGACATACAATCGTCACCAGGATCCTGATTCTGTTATCGCAGAGTGGGGTGAATACCCTTGGCAGGACCAGAGGCAGAGCTATGATTTTCGTCCCAGGAAAGGGTCAAGCCTGATTGATAATGGAGTGATCATAGAAGGGATTAATGATGGTCAGGACATAACCTTCAACCATGCTCCAATGTTCCCTGGTCAGAACCGACAATTTGTAGGCTCCGCTCCGGATCAGGGTGCCTACGAATATGGTGACCTTGTTTACTGGATCCCGGGGTACAGGTATCCTCATCCATCGGTCCCGATACCCAATAATAATGCGATGGACGTTCCCATTGATTACAGTTTGGTCTGGAACTATCCCTACAAAAAAGATTACAACGGGACAGTAGCTGTGGTTACTCTAAACGGGCCCGGAATCAGCCGGACGGAAACATTTACCTATCCAAACAATGTCTTTTTTGAAACGTTTCAGCCGGGCGGGACCTACAACTGGTCGGTCACGGTTGACGGCATCAGTGGAGGCGACTGGTCTTTCACGGTTGCTGATAAAATTTATCCACTGAATGATCGATCAATAGACACATCGGCTGTTGACAGTGCACTCATCCCCTTACAGCCGCAGAATTTGGAAGTATCAAAAGACAATCTGTCTTTTTTACGTTTTGATATTCCAATCACTTTTTACAATAATCGCACAATTCACTTAAACCTGGTCCCTGAAAATGTCTCCCTCTCTGATGGTGGTGGTATCATCGTATACAAATTTAATTCTCCGGAGTGGGGTGAAGGTATTGATGAGCATAACATTGGACTTGCAGACCACAGCCTAATAACCCCCTTAGACACGTTGTACTCCCTTGAGCCGGAGTCTCCGGTATCTTTGGATATTTCTGCTTTCATTAACACGCACGGAGACCACTCTTTTGCCTTGGGCGTGTTAGACTCTACAGATATCGTATCTTTTTACAGTAAAGAAAAACTGGGTTCTACTGGAGTGGTACGTTCATTTTTACCGAAGTCTAGTTTATGGCCGAATATATCCTTTCAGCCTGGAAATGTAGTGGAACTGGCAGATATTGATTCTCTGACAACCTATGAGGATCTATCCAGGATGGTTTACTTATCACCCATGGATGCCGATGGCGATAGCCTCAGCTATACAGCATCTTCAGCGGACACGAATGTTTCAGTTGTTGTCAGCGGCTATACGTTATTGCTTACTCCCGCAGAAAACTGGAATGGTTCAACAGTTATCACCGTTACCACCTATGGCCCTACATACCAAACAGAGACTGAGTTTAATTTTACTGCCTATGCGGTCAATGATGCCCCTCATGTAAGCACGCCGCTGGAAGATATGGCCATAGATGAAGATGATTTTGGTGTAATTCTTATTCCTCGTTTGGAAGACTATTTTTCGGACATGGATGAAGGAGACATTCTCACGTTTACCGCTCAAGCTTTAGGTGATGGCCTTGATTCCTTGTCATTTACTGCCAACGAGAGTTTTTTCATGCTAGGCCGCATGGCCAATTATAATGGCACGAAGGTCATGACCGTTAAACGTTCTAAACTAAAACAGCAGTCCAATAAAGACCTTTTATCCCTTCGACATAACAATAAAGATATATTTAATAAACAGTTAGTTAATAAAAACAGTGGCAACAGACTCACTCGTCACAACAACTCTACCTACAATGATTCTCTCTCACAGTTAAATACTCTGGAATCGGAGAAAGATCAATTTTATAAGCGTTATTATGAATTAGATAGCCGGACACCAGGCTCCCGTAAGAAAAATAGATCCTTTAATCATGACGTCTCACAGTCACAGCGGAAGGTTGTGGAATCAGAGAAAAATATATTTGATAATCGATTTTCCAAATCAGATAAAGTCGACAAAAATATTTACAGCAATAGCCGTACTTCCAGGACTGATTCGACAGCCCTGGTCGTCTATCCCACAGAGAATTTTATGGGTGAGATCAACATTCGTGTCATCGCTACTGACTCATCAGGTGCTTCTGTAGACGACATTATAACTCTCAACATAGAAAACTTCAATGATGCACCATTTGTGGCAGATGCGCATGATGATATCGTAGTTTATGTGGGAAGTGAGCCGGTGTTATTGTACCAACAACCTAACTTAAGTTATTGGACCGGATATCAGGCTTACATGCAATACGCGTACGGTCCTGACAATTTAGGTGTTTTCGATGATCCTGATATGCTCTCAGGTGACATTCTGACCATTACCGCACAGCCATTGGATGAAACGCTGGTAACATTAGATTATAATTCAGGTGGTCCATATGAGTCTGCGTCACTCACCCTGTCTGTTGAGAATGGACCGGGTGAAACAGATATCATACTGAGTGCCGCGGATATAGCTGGGCAATCCGTTTCTGATACGTTTCACGTAACCATAGCACAGGCTCCTAACGGTTATTTTGGCCTTCCAAAAACTATTTCTGATGTTTCATTAGCTTTATCTGTCTATGCCACAGACCTTGACGGAGACGATGATGTAGACGTTTTAGGAACAGGCTTTAAGACCAATGGTTTCTTATGGTGGGAGAACGATGGAAGCCAAGTTTTTACTGAGCACAGTCTTGAGGGTGAAGCCGACAACATCAATTCCGTACACGCTGCTGATTTGGATGGAGATGGCGATATGGATATTCTGGAGGCAGGCCATAAAATTGAATGGTTTGAGAATGATGGAAGCCAAGGATTTACTAATCACGTTATTGATAGTGAATTTAATGATGCAATTTCTGTTTATGCTACTGATGTTGATAGTGACGCAGATATAGACATTTTGGCAGCAGGAAACAACATCACCTGGTTTGAGAATGATGGTAATCAAAATTTCACAGAACATCCAATCATTACCTGGTCCGATTGCCAGTACTCAAATACCTGCGGAGGCGCTCGTGACGTTTACGCCACCGATGTAGATGGTGACGGCGACGTAGATGTCCTGGGGGCAACATATAACACTCAGGTTCCTGTTAATAATTATAAAATTATATGGTGGGAGAACGACGGCAGTCAGAGTTTTACAGAGCACACTGTCGATGATGATTTTTCTGGCGCTTCTTCTGTTTATGCCACCGATATAGATGGTGATGGCTATATAGATATCCTTGGAGCAGCGAGAGGAGCAGATGATATCACTTGGTGGCAGAACGATGGTGAGGAAAATTTCACAGAGCACACTATCGATGATGATTTTGATGGGGCCTACGATGTCTATGCTGCAGACCTTGACGGTGATGGTGATATGGATATTCTTGGTGCCGCACAAAATGCCAATGACATTGTCTGGTGGGAGAACAACGGCAGCCAGGGTTTTACCAGAAACAACATTACCATGCCCTATTACCAGTTAGATGGTGCTAGATCTATTTACGCCTCTGATGTAGATGGCGATGGAGATTTAGACGTTTTAGGAGCAGCCGGGGATTATGGGATAGATGGTCCAGCAAATGGCAGCATTACTTGGTGGGAAAACAATGCACCGGTAGCCACAACTACGTTGGATGTTATTCCTAATGTATATGCTCTGCATCAGAATTATCCTAACCCATTCAACCCAACGACAATACTGCGCTATGATTTACCTGAAGACACACGGGTGAGGATCACGATTTATGATATCATGGGTCGTGAAGTCAGGACTTTGTTTAACAACCAACAAAATGCCGGCTTTAAATCAGTACGCTGGGATGCTACTAATAATGCTGGATCTCCTGTTAGTGCCGGTCTCTATTTGTATATGATACAAGCGGGAGAGTTCAGGCAGACTAAGAAGATGGTACTGCTGAAATAGATTTACCCTTTTCACAACATCAAACCCCGGTCACCCGGGGGTTTGATGTTTACAGCCTCACAAACGTTGTGTAGTAATTTTTTGTAGGTTTAGAAATGTATTATTTTATTAAATGTTTGAAAAATTATGCAAACTTCAATGGTCGAGCGAGCAGGGCAGAGCTTTGGTACTTTTTACTATTTTGGTCAATATTTTATTTTGTTGTAATTCTAATTGATAGACATATAGGATATAATTTCATAAGTCTAAAAGATTTACCACTTAATAGTTATTTACCCATCGGAAATTTTTATTCTGATATAGGTATTTTAATCTTTTTTTATCGACCATTGACAATTGTACCTAGTTTTGCTGTTATAGTCAGAAGATTACACGATATGAATATGAGTGGTAAATGGGCTTATTCATTTTTAATACCTCCAGTTGGTATTCTTCTTTTATTTTATCTTATGAAATCTGGAGATAAAAATGAGAATCAATATGGTGATGTACCAGATAAATAATATTTAATGCTTAAACCCCACATTCGTGGAGTTTTATTATTAATATGTTTCCGCTAATAAAAACCTGATAATATGATAACGGATTTATCACTAAAATAAACTATAAAAAAAACAAGGGAGAGAACAAATGAAGCAAGCAAGCAAGAAAATATTGAGAAATCTTATCTTTTTAACAAGCCTAAGTATTATAATGTCATGTGGGCAACCATTTGCTAAAATTGAGGTAACTGATAAAAAGTCCAAAATCATTGAGAAAATATTTCAGGAAGTATCAGCAGAAAGTACCGATTATCTTGAAGAGGTATTCTCTGATGAGATGAAAATGGTTAATCCAAAAGAAGTAGAATTTGACAAAGCAAGTTTTATTTCTGGAATTAAAACCATGTATGATTTATTTGATAATATCACATTTGAATCTTCAGATGGAGATGCAGATGGATCAGAAATTGAAACCAACTATTATTCTAATGGTAAAGTGTGGACATCCATATGGAATAATTTTAGTGCTACTGGAAAATACACCGGTCAACAAATCAATATTCCATTTCATATATCATATCAATGGGAGGGAAATAAAATCATTGAGGAGTTTCAATTTTTTGATATGACAGCTTTTGAAAATGAAGCAACTGCCAGAAATGCTCAAAACAATACTTCTCAAAAAATATCCTTTTTAATTGAAATGAAAATTAATAAGGGTAGAAAATTAGATGAAATTAAACCCTTCCTTGCTGGACTTACTTCATTTATGAGAAACAACGAGCCAGAAGGTTATGACTATGGTTATTATATTTCAGAAGACGGTAAAAAAGTAACATTAATAGAAAAGTATTTGACTTCAGAAGCAGCAATAAAACATGCAGATAATTTTGAAGGTGGTCCGAATATGAAGCCTTTTTTAGAAATGTTCACTCTTGAGTCATTTATTATAACTGGAAATGCAACTGACCAACTAAAAGATAGACTCAAAGCATGGAGCCCAAAATTTAGAACTCCCATAGGTGGCTGGAGTCATTAAAAATATAAGGCTAAAGTAACTTATATAATAAAAAACCTCCATTTCTTCATGGAGGTTTTTTTGTAATATATACAACATCTATATACGATACAGGCTAGGCAGTTTCGGAAAACGAAAATAATTTTACCCTTTTCACAACATCAAGCCCCGGTCACCCGGGGTTTTTTGTTTGTGGGAGGATGGGTAGATTTGGATGAGAGTTGGAGTTGAAAATGAAGAAACAACCAATTGCAATATTTGGATTATTGATATTAGTAATTAGTGCTGTAGCATTTGTGCTATGGGCCGGGGGGACAACAAATGTTGATATAGATAATTTTATAAGAATACCCTCGTTTGTAATTGTTGTAGCGTTCAGCGGACTTACATATACGAAAAAAGATTTAATATTAGGCGGATGGATAGGAACCTTGTTCTTAATTTTTGTTCCAATAGCCCTAATTGCTGATGACGTAATTATCGATCAAAGTTCACTCTCCCAGTATCAAATAGATAATTGTGTGCGATTTGATGAGTTTGATTTTGATGGTACCAAGTTTGGCTATAATGCATCAACAGGAAACGCTACACCTGACAGGATTGATCTAACCGATAATCCTATCATACTTGGTGAAACTTATACACAGGAAGTATGGATCTATAGGAGGGTTGGTGGTATAAATATCCAGAAAATAATTGGTACCAGCTATGGTCAAAATTCTCCTCCAGGTATCCATATCAATAAAATAGATGGTTTTAAAATCGTATACGGTTATGGAAATGGAGGTGCCTCGAAATTTTACGCTGTAGCAGTAGGGAACACACTTAATCAATGGACCCATATTGCTGTTACAAAAGATGCTACTAATCTGATACTCTATATCAATGGGGAAGAGGTTGACCACATTACGTTTGGTAATAGTCAGATACCGGTTGCATCACCGCAGATTAAACTTGGTCAAAATTATGTGGGTAAAATGGATAATGTGCGAATGTGGAATCTAGCCAGAACCCAGGAACAGATACAGCAGTACATGTATGAGGATGTACCTTCTGATGAGCCAGGCCTGGTAGCGAACTATAGAATGGATTTAAATAATGATAATAAGTTGATAGATCGAAGTCCCACACAGAATCATGGAATAGTCGTTAATGTTGACGTTGTAAAAGAGTATTTTTCAGATGATTGTCCACAACCAATAGGAACCTCTGATTGCCCATATCCGACCATTAATCGTGCACTTGAAGATGAATATACATTTAATTCGGAAGGAGGAGCTCGTGTTTATATTCGTGAAGGCAGGTATTCAGAGAAGGTACGTATGCAGTATGTGCATGACCTAACGATTGAAGGTTATCCGGATGAAGATGTAGTTATCGATGGGACAGTACCAGTTGCACTAAATTGGATACCCTATGATCATGGTGGTCACAGTGTGTTCAAGGCCGAGATAAACTTGGCTTCTCTATCCGTGGAATTAGGCAGTCCCGTGGACTCCATTTACAGCGTTTATGTTAGTGATAGATATATGATCCCGGCGTCACCATATAACTATAAAAATCCCACTGATCCCACAATCGGGAACCCTGAAAATCCTGAGCCTGGAACCGTTTGGTCATTGGGTATCCCATATACCGAAGAATTTATACCAAGTCAGCTTGAATATTTGGACACACTAGAAGAATGGGCGCATGATGCCAGTGAGCACGCATTATATATTTATCCCGGTAATGGATATGATCCAGACTTTTCGAATGTTAGAGTTCAATTGGGAGAAAATGTGATGTCTATATTTGATTCTGATAATCTGCAATTGAAAAATCTTCATTTTTATTCTGGAACATTTTATGCTGAAAGTTGTGACAATTTAATTATTGAGGATAGCAAATTTTCATTCAGTTCAGATCTTAGTGATTATAATACTAGAGCTTTTAATGAAATTAAAAATGCGGATAACTGTCTAATAAGAAACTGTATTTTTGAAAATATGGGTGCTGGCAACCCAATAGTAATTAGCAGAGTAATGTACCCTACAATTGAAAATGTTTTATTTAGAAATTTTGATTGGTATAAGGGTAACACTGGGTATGCACAAGTAGACAGAAATTATGATGTAGACTTGGGGTATGGTGAAGCTCAATGGCGTTATGTTACTGTTGAAAACAGTTTTAGTGCTGGTATATTTGCTGGGTTTCGATCTCTTGTTGAATATTGTCGGTTTGAAAACTTATATGATGTCTGTGATTGCAGCGGCATACAAAGAAATGGATCATCTGCCACACTATCGACCACGCGTTATTGCTGGATCATTAACGCTCCACATACAAACGGAATGCGTTGGGATAGTATGTGTGGCGGTAATAATGGTGATGTACACCATGTAGTTTCTATCGGAAACAGGAGAAACTTTACACTGAAAGGTGACTATCACGATGCATACCACCTAACATCTTACAGTCCTCAGAATAAGGATATCAGGTTACCAGAGATGAAATACTGCGGTCTAGATGGTCAAGGAAATTCTGGAGATGAACCAGGTAATATTCACTCAGAATTGCGTAATACTATTGCACAAGGTATGATCGAGTGTAATTCTCCCGATTGCGGTCCAATTATTGAAAACGGCTCTGAGAACGATACTATTCCAACATCTTGGAATCCATTTTTCTTAGATTCTGCTGGGATATGGTATGGGAAAGCCCTGGATCCAAGAAATCGTTATCAGGAAATTCCATTAAGTCCATATAATCAGCCAGTGCTAGGGTTGGAAAATCCATGGATAAGAAACCGGGCTCGCTCTGATGAATATCTGATAGAAGAGTTTGGATCGATCCCATGGGAAAATTCTGAGCAGAGCTATGATTTTCGTCCCAAAAAAGGTTCCGACTATATCGACAATGGTGTGATTATACCTGGTATTAATGATGGACAAGAATTACTGTTGAATCATCCGCCACTTTACTCAGGACAAAATAGGGCCTTTGTTGGTGATGCACCAGACATAGGTGCTTATGAGTATGGTGACTTAGTCTATTGGATACCAGGTTTTCGTTATGCATATCCAAGTGTACCTCTACCAAAAGATGGAGAAACTAATGTTTCCATGGAATACGGACTGGCCTTTAATTTTCCCTGGAAAACAGATTATTCAGGCACGGTAGCTACTGTAACTCTCAGTGGGCCCGGTGTAAATAGGACTGAGACTTTACAATATCCTTATAATGTACTTTTCGAAACATTTCAGCCTGGGGGATCCTATAACTGGTCTGTTACTGTTGATGGCATGAGCGGTGGTAACTGGTCCTTTACAGTGCGTGATAGAGTATATCCTTTGAATGATCGATCGGTTGCGACTGAAAATGATACAATTGTGTGGCCTTTTATGGTTCAAAATCTAGAAGTGTCAAATAGTCAAATGAGCTTTTTACGTTTTGACATACCTTCTTCAATTTCCAGCAATTGCATCATTCATTTAAATTTGGTGCCTGAGAATATTATTATTCTAAACGGTGGTATTATTATCTATAAGTATAATTATTTGGGATGGGACGAATGGTTAGATGATGAAACCAACATAGGTGTTGCTGATCGTAATCTTTTAACTCCAATCGACACACTTTTTTCTTTAGATGAAAATTCAGGAGTATCTATTGATGTAAGTGACATCATAAATACGAGTGGAGAACACTCTTTTGCTTTGGGTGTCTTAAATGAAACAGACAGTGTTTTATTTTACAGTAAAGAAAAAATGCATTGTGTGGATAATTATACTGACTGCGGTGAAATTGACAAACCAGGTGGGCCAGAGCCTTATGCTCCTCTGACAGCGTACTGGCCAAGCCTTACTTTTGAACAGGATATTTTTTCTAATAATGAGAAAGAGCTCCTGCCATTTAAGTTTGCCCTTTATCAAAATTATCCCAACCCGTTCAATCCTATTACCACGATTGATTATGAGGTGGCCAGAGATGGACTTGTTTCGATCTTTGTCTATGATCTTATGGGTAGGAGGATAAAGACTCTAGTGAATAAGGTTAATGCCCCAGGGCGATATTCTGTTAGTTGGAATGGGACCAATGATGATAGTAAACTATTATCTACTGGTATGTACTTCTACAAGATGAGGGCAGAAGGTTTCGAGTCAGTTAAGAAATTAATGTTAATTAAATAGAGTTACCTCTTTGACAACATCAAGCCCCACATTCGCGGGGTTTTTTGTTTGTGGGAGGATGGGTAGATTTGTAGTGAGAAGGTGATTGTGAAATGAATAATTCAATATTAATTATAATACTATCTTTTTTGGTTACCAGTTTTGCTTTTGGACAGGAATGCCCACCACTTGATAATATAAATCCTGAAAGCTTATGTACCGCTTCTGACGGTACGGATGGAGTATTAATATTTGGTGACTGTTATTCTATAGAAAACACTACTGAAATCAGTTTTGATATATTCGGAGGGACAATGGCAACTGAATGGGTAGATTGGCAAGCTGGAGATACTATTCCTCGAGAAATTGGATTATTGACCAATCTAACACATTTAAAAATGAGAGGGATATTAAGAACAACAGATTATAGATATGGGAATGTGATTCCTGAAGAAATTTGCCATTTGACAAATTTAGAAGAGTTGGATTTGAGTGATAATGCATTGGGTTGCCACAGATACATATGGAATACTGCTAATGGCTCATATCAATTTGATAATTGCAATGAAACTTGTGAAGAATCAGGAGATTGCCGTGCGGTGATACCATCTCAAATTGGTTATCTAACGAATCTAAAAAAATTATCTTTGGGTGACAACCATCTTTCAGGAGAGATACCATCAACTATTGGGAATCTGGTTAATCTAAGAAGCCTTGGTTTAAGTGAAAATGATATAACAGGTTCTATTCCTTCAGAAATAGGCAATTTAACTTTGTTGCATGTTTTGGGACTGAGTATGAACCAACTCACTGGGTCAATTCCATCTACGATTGGCAACATGACAAATCTTGGCGTATGGAATGGAACTTGGTATAATCCATCATCTGGTGGTCCCGATGGACAGGGAATGGATTACTGGCCAGCTTTAGATTTATCTCATAATTTTCTTTCAGGTTCAATTCCTCCTGAAATTGGAAATTTGACTGATATAGAACAGGTAGCTTTATGGCATAACCAACTCTCCGGACCTATCCCGCCGGAAATGGGAAATATGACATCACTTATGATTTTGGATTTACGATACAATTCTCTCAGTGGTTTAATCCCTCCTGAACTTGAGAACCTGTCCAATATGAATTCTTTGTGGTTAGGAAATAACAATCTTAGAGGCCCTATTCCTGAGGAATTATGCAATATCGAACTTTGTGGCTCG
>Ga0208408_1001121_pt1 | contig 15553 bp, 10 predicted proteins | sample ETNtaG_4_FD_185776 | JGI IMG/M metagenome (GOLD analysis project Ga0208408, IMG submission 185776) | Marine microbial and viral communities from oxygen minimum zone, Eastern Pacific Ocean - ETNP201406SV67 (SPAdes) (version 2) | ecosystem: Environmental > Aquatic > Marine > Oceanic ... | reverse complement strand
TTTGAGTACCGCCAATATTTGCATATAATGTATCGTCAGTATGAGTATATGCTTGAATGGCTCTATTAGAGTCATCTGCCTTACTGAATATTGTACCATCTGACCCTACAGCACCCTTAAACCAAGCAGTAATTGTAAACTCTTCTCCATCTGGGTCATCTGGAAAGTCACTTGAATTACCACAATTTATATAATCATCACCATCAAACGAAGTTGAGCCTGTGGAGGCGTGGGAGATTGTTAGATCAGAATTTTGTCTGAAAAAGTAATGTAATTTCAACCCGTCCTTAATCCAGGGTATGAAATTCCTTCTGATAGATGTCAGTACATTGGCTAAACCAAGAAACATTGGTCTTACCTAATATAAAAAGACTATATCATTAGTACCTGGCGCGGAATCATCTGATGCGTGTCTTGCACCAGTTGCTCTTACTGGTAAGATTGATCCGTCAGCAGTGTTCTCAAATCGAATCCAAGAACCATTGACATAAAATTCATAATCATCACCGACACCTATGTATATAGAACGACATTCATCGTTAGTGGTATTGGTATTGGTGATTCCTGCTGCGGATGCTGCAGGTGTTACTGCCTTTTGGACTGAGAAGTCTCTATATGTTGCCATATTTTCCTCGCTGTTTAATTATTGCAACGCCCTAAGCCTATGGTAGGCGTGAATGGGCTGTTAATTCAATATTAATAACGAGTTATGGGGATGTTTGTTCCAAATATTGCTTAGTTAACATATTAAACCGTTGTTTGAATCTCTTGGAAACAAAACCAGGAACTTTCTTCATTTCACCCATCATAATTTTTCTTTCTTTCTGGTCAGAATCAGCATATTTCTTAAAGAAGTAATCAGCTCTTATTACAGGGTTTAAATCAAGTCCATCATAATACCAACCTGGATTGCGAACATCTTTCGTTTGATATGATCTCACAAATCGTCTTGTCATTTTCTCTTTATCAGCATAGTCTGATGTTCTAATAGACTCAATAACTTCTTTTTTGGTCATTGCGCCATCACGATACTGCTTCCATAGGTTATTACCAAATTCTCTCTGCTGCTTATCTACAGTATTCTTAGCAATAATAGTACGTTTTAATTCTTTATCTTCTTTATATGGATTGGTGAAAGATATAAACCTTCTCGCACCAGGAATATCTTTTAACATTTGCTTGGTAAATTCTTCTGTTACTTCTTCATCTTGCCCCTGTGTAAGCATTTTATATCCACCACCTACCATATCAGTCCATATATTTCTATGGGTAGTAAACTGTTTGGTCATATACTCTAATCGGTCTGGACTCATATCCACCTGTTGTCCAAGATCAATAAATGCTTGCCCTGTTCTACCAGGGGTAAACTCCTGTGAACGCTCTACGGGATTACCTTTATCATCGTAGATCGGTTCACCACGCCAGAAATCTATATTATAACTTGCGCCAATATACGCATCCAATGCTGGTGGCAAAGGGTCGTGCATTGGTAAGAAACCAGCAAGGTCTTTTATACCTTCAATCACTTGATCTGAAGCATCTTTATTTTTATATGCCTTCTCTAATAAAGCATCAGTTGATGATGCAATAATACGCTGACCCTGATCCTTTGGGAATTTATAATACATATAGCGTTTATTACCGCGCTCATCTGTATAAGAGAAAGGAGTGGTAACAATCCAGTTATCATTTCTGATTTTTTCATTTATATCATCATACGCTTTTTCGTTGACCACATTATTAGCAAACCAAAGACTTGATGCTGTACTGGTAATCCATGCTGTTTTTGTAGCAAATCCTTTAGGGTCTTTCCCTGGGGCGCGGAACAAACCCTTTGTTGCCTGCACTGTTGCATTTAAGTAAGGCATACCTAAATCAAGAGCCTTAATCCAAGAACCTCCTTGTCCAAAATCGAGATAATTCCTTGATACCCACGTAGCCCTAATTGGAGATTTACCATTTTTCAATGCTCTCTCTCTCAATGCAAGCCTGACCCAGACTTCACTTGTCTCCCCAGCATACTTTGCCACTTCCTTGAACGCATCAAAAGCGTTTGCTACTTGCCCTGCTGGCTTATATGTCTTGCCAAATCCACCCTGATGTGTAAGAAATTCCATCCCACCGCCTTCCATTACATAATCTCTATATTTACCTTTTCGACTAAACGCATCCCCAGCTACAGACATTAAATCAGCACTCATCTGGGCTGCAAATTTGGGAAGGTGGGGAGAATATTCGCTGGTGGTAAGATATACATATCCAATGTCTCTGGGGAAGTTTACCAAAGCAAATTCGGGGTTATATCCAGTAGCCATAGATTTTAATATCTTATTCCCAGATACCCAGCTAATCGTATTCGCCATGTCTGCTCGAATCATGGGGTCAGCCAAAACCCACTCATTTGCCATTTCCGACTTCATGTAAAATTCTTTTTTCTGACCCTTTTCAAAGTAAGATACCGCATCATAGCCCGCAGGGACTTTCTCGCCAGGTTTTAACTCTATAGCAACCCCATTCTTCGGATTTTCTTTTATCATGTCGCGGATTGCAAGATTGGCTCTATTTTTTGCAATACGAGATTGGATCATACTGATATTTCTAAAGAGTTTTCCAGATTGGTCTAAGTTGACTGTTTTTATTGAGCCTTCTTCAAGTCGCTTTAAACCACTACTACTAACCGTCACTTTTTTGCCGTTACTTATATACGATATTTGTGGATCAATATAATCAATAAATTCTTTTCTTGTATAATCTTTATCTTTTAACAGGTTGTATGTTTTTTCGTTTATTAATCCATTATCAAATGATTCTTTTAAATTAATCTTCATTTCACCGAAAAATAGGTCTGCTCTTTGATTCAATTTCTCATATAACCTGGGATCAGACTTCTTGATTTCACTGAGATACGCTACATTTGCTTCATAGCCACCAGGTATCTTATAGTCTGGTTTATATTCTCTAATAGTGATATTTCTGCGAGTCTCAATCATTGTATCTAACAATTTGCGCTCATGCTTATTTAAGCCATTAAAAACACGCTTTGCAGCATCTTCAAAGATCATTGCTGACTTGGCATTAGCCCCAAGTGCGAGGTCATGCAAGATAGCAGCCTGTTCACCAAGACTACCTGACTCTCTTAATGCTTGTTTGATGTTCCCAGAGACATCAATGACTTTTGTAGTAAAATTCTTTTTAATTGATTGCAATGTCCTATTATTGAGTCCAGACATTTCCTTAAAGGACTGTTCATAAAACTCTTGCAAGGGTTGGTGTAAACCTTTTGATTCAGGTAATAATATGACTTCCCCTGTAGTCTGTTCATACAACTGATCTATTGCTGTTTGATTATATGCCTTACCTTCCTGCCTTTTTGTAAAGTATTCAGGTGTTTCAACAGTGATTTTTGTACCAGCTTCGCTTTGGACTGTTTTCCCAGGCTTAATATCAACTTGTACTTCATACCCAAGTTGTTGACCCTTAGTTCTGTTCTCAATTATTAATTCTTCAATTCTTGATATTGATTTGCCAATTTGCTGCTTTTGTGTTTCCGTGAGCGCAGGGTTCTTGAGTTGTTCATGCTGGTTTCTCAGTGTAGCACTAAGATTAGCCATTTCAGCATTAATCTTTTCTATTTTTGCTGAAGTTTTACCTGGCAGCAGCTTTGTCTGTGATTGCTTTTGTACTGCTTGATTAAAGTCCATATTCTTCATTTGTTCTCTGGACATGGACTGTAATGTCTCAAAGAACGCAGGATTATCTTTCGCCATCTGTTCAGCAGCAGCAGTGAACTCTTTTATATCCTTCTCAATAAGTTCCAGTGCCTTGATCTGCTTGATATTGCCTCGCGCTGCTTTTCTTGCGCTATTGACACCACTTAGAAATGTCGCATGGAATAATGGAGATCGTTTAATCTCTGCCCATCCTTCCTGTCGTTTATCTGGATCAGCAAGTTTAAGCCAATCCATAGCCATATCATTCATAAACTCACCCATCTGCGCTATACCATGCGTAGGGTTTTCTGCAATAGTCATAGTCATCACTGGGAAAGCAGCAGTCAACATCACCATTTCTTTTGCTATTCTTTGTGTTAGTGGATCACTGGCTTTGGGGTCTAAATATGAAAGAAAAGGCTCAAACTGATACGATGTTGCCTGACCCTTAATCTGCTGTGCCTTTTCTGGGTTAGCTTTAAAAAACTCGATACGTTTCTGAGTCTCCCCCCATGCGTCTTGCAGTCCTGTGAAAAACCCCTGGTCTTGACCTACTGGTTCTGGAGATGGTTCTGCTGATGAACTAAAATAATATTTAGGTTCAGATAGATTGACGCGCCTTTTGATAGATGAACCAAGCTGCTCTATGGCTTGAACTTCGTTAGTGTTTGGTATAGGTTTGACTGGTTGACTAAATAACTCAGGGCGATTCTTCTGAACTATCTGTAGAACAGTTGCATCATCCATTGCTGATAGCTCTGGTCTTTTCTTACGAAAAGCACTAATTAAAACTTGGTTTTGGTCAGGTGGCATTACTCAAGATCAAGAAGGTCATAATTAGACCAATCTGTTGGATCACCGCCATTAAACTTCATTTGACCTAAATCTGGATCGGATATTATATCTCCAACCTGAATAGTCGCTGTGCCTGCGGCTACTGCTGCAAAAGTAGTATCATTTAATACACTCTGATTATCTAATGCTTGCTTTTTTTCGGCTACATTTTCCTGGGCAGTTGATATATCACCAGTATTCTCTTCTGGAATATCAAGAAGCATATCCCAATTTTGAACTGGAGTCAATGCACCTGCAGATGTTGAGATTTGTTTTTCAGTAGCCCACTGCAACTTACCAGTTTTTGTATTAAAGACAGCTTTGGTGGTTGGGTCTTTTGGGGCGGTTGGTTGACCACCAAATATTATGTTACCATTACTGTTTTCAACCTCTTCTTCAGTTGCCCTGACTTCTTTACCTGTTCCAATATTCCACGCTTTATATTTAGCTGGTTCTTTTACTTTGTCTTTTTTGTAACGAGTGGCTCTCGATGTTTCAACCCATTCTGGTTTGCCAGTCTCAGTGTTCATGGTATATGTCATAGTTATAACATCATCATTTCCCGTGACGTCCTTCGTATCGCCTAATTCAAATTCCTTCTTAGGATAACGCTCTTCTGGTAAAGTTATGTCCAATTCTTCAGCGTATGGCTTAAGTGTAGAATCATCTAATACACCCAACTCAACCACTTCATTAACCCCAAGCTGCGGGTCTGAATACAGATTCATATTCAATTTATATGCTATGGTTTTTAACTTCTTCTGCAACTCCTGCTCTTCAACATTATTTGCCATTTGTAGTATTGTATTCCCGTAACCTTTAGCAACCGTTGCGCGTTCCTGTGTCAGTTTTTTATTTGCATCCCTATCTCTAATCATCTGCTGCAAGGCTGCTTGTCCACCCGCTTGAATACCTTGTCCTAAGCCAGATGCAAAACTTGCTGCCACTGCCTGACCCATGCTTGGTCTTTTCTTTACCTTGAACTTGAAAGCCATTATCCTAACCTACCAGTTAAGTATGTTCCAAGTCCTGCACCTGCACCTTGTGCGAACTGACCAAGAGCCTGCTCCCACCACTCAGGTTGTGCGTCTAAAGTAGCCTGGAACTGAGCGCGGTCTGTTTCTTCGCTGGTTAAAAACTTACGCATTGCATCTGATAACTGCTGTTGGTTGTACTCCGCACCAATTTGTCCAGGTATAAACTGCGCTAACTGTTCCTGTGTTTTTGCCTTACTGCCAGTGATATAATCCACTAAACTACGTTGACCACTCTCCTGTATCTGCGGTACTATAGCTTCCACTTGTGCTTGGTCACCGCCAGTACCGAGAATAGAACGCTGAAGTTGACTCATCAGTTGACCTTGTTGTCTTGCGCTTTTATTGGCTGCAAGTTCTTCACGAAGTTTTCCAGCTTCTGTGATCCTTCCTTCAAACTCTTCTACATTTTCTTCTAATCCAGCAACACGATCAAACTCAGTCTCTGCTGTGTTTAATTCATCTAATGTGGAGTAATTTCTCCCAGTTTTTGTAGATTGGTAATTCCCGCTATCAAGTTTAGTAACACCTTCAGGTAGAATTTCCGCTTCTTTAGCTTCTACTGCTGGTTGTGATCTCATCCAATCTTCTGCGTGCCTAAGAGCATTAGCATCCCGCCTATCCTGTGTCATACCCTCGCCTTCAAAACGCTTGGTTGACCATGACTTAACCGTTTGACCTGTCTTATTGTCAATAATGACAACACTACCGCTTCTTTTAGCTATTCTATATCTTTTCATAACTTATCCTTATAAGTTGTTGTTTTTATTAAGTTTCATTAAATACTTGAAAAATATGAGACTGCCTTACTCCCTTTTGTAGCATTAATTTCATCTGGGAATACAGTTTGCTGTATATAAACCACATAATACTCTGACATATTTAGGGCTGCATTTACAATCACATTCCCTATACCTATAGTTTCTCCATCAGCAATAGTCACAGAACATGATACAGGCGTTATAACATTTGCAAACGAAGCATCAGATGGTGACCTTCCTTGCACATATAGGTCAAAGCCGTAAGTATCGCTACCCGTTGCTACAGTGCCATGCACTAAGAAGTTGATATTTTTTAGGATACAATTAAATGGGACAATAAACCATCGTTGAGCATCAGTGTTGTGGGTTACCTCGTTTAAATCTCCTGTTGAATATTGCAAATACTGAACCTGTACATCGGAAAAATTATCCGTGATATCGTGATGCACAGCCCAATTCCCTTCACTAATTAATGCTGCCTGAAGGTCTTGATTAATCTGCAAAAGATAAGGTGCAAGATATTTTGCAAGATTATCCTTAATCACATTGTTAATAACAAATTCTCGTTTATTCTGTGCGGTTTCAAGTTTACCAGCATCCTGCATAGAAATAAACTGCCATTGATTATTAGCCTTAATAGCATAATAAAAGACACCATTATGAATACAGCCACCAGTATCCCCATCTTCACCTTCAGACGGTGCATAAAACCCCTGCTTAATATCCAACATAGAGTTCTGTTTTTTCTCTAATGCAATATCCAGTTTATCTTGGTCAATGGACATTATGGATTACTCCCAAGAATCTGATAGTCAACATCCATAGATTCTAATATAAAGTTGCTTGATGCGTCTGACACTCTAAATTCAACTGTTTTACCAAGCACTGACAATGGTTGACTTTCAACATCTATGGATGCCTGTGCTGAAAAAGTGAGTGTGGTACTTGCTGAATCTTCACCATCTATAAATATTTCCACATCTACAGTCGAGGATGACTTATACACTAAATGAATCTTTGAAAAGCGTTTTTGCTGTTCTGGCAATCCAAAGTCATAGCGTTTGGTTTTAACGTAAGCGGTTGATCCACTCTGGCTACCAGTATTGTACTCAGCTACCCAATAGTCAGTCTCCTTATAATTAATATATTCGGGGCGTAAAGCATTGTTCAGAATAAAATTGCTCATTAAATTACTGATAGGTATACCACGCTTAACCCAACTGCCATTATCCACATTCATTACATAAGCGGTGGTAACATTATAATCATACACTACAATAATCTCATTATCTACTGCATCATAACCTACTTTTGGATTATCCAGCGTTAAGCCCTGCCAAGTATCCCTGATCCTGTAAGACAACTCTTTTACAGATGAAGGTGTGACAGCAGATATGCTATGTTTATTAGCACAAACTAAACCAAGTGGTGTTTCAAAAACCGCATCCTTATGTGCTGCACCTACACCTACATAATGACGCTCTAACTGATGTCTGGCATTATACACATAAGTATCTTTTGTTTTAAAGACGAATAATCTGCCTCGATACTCAATCAACCTCTTAATTTCATCTCCGTCATTCCTGCCTACATCAAAATACCGCCCTGGTGATATTTCATCCATCTTAAAGGGGTCAGTAAAATAAATACGATTCTTTTCCCTTGATGTCTGTTCATTCTCGTCAACCGTGTCCACATCCGCATAATAAGCACGATTACCAATAACTGCAGATGTATTCCACTTAATCGCACTGAGTTTCGTCTTTGCTGCGCGTCCAGTAAGGGAGTTGTAGGTAGAGAGCTTTAATCCGTCAAAAGGGATATACCATGTGGTTGCTTTAGTTAAATCTTCACTGTGTGTTGTAATGCGATTAGGCGTATCAATATTGGCTGTATTATTATATTTCCTTGAAAGCACTCGATTAATATTATTCGCTGTGCCAAAAACATCGTAGCCATGATCTATCTTCTCATCTCCAACACCTGTGCCATCCACTTCACAATAATATGAGCCAATTCTATTAAACTGCGTAGCCATTGTACTGCCACTATCTCCAGATTCTTTTCTTGAAAGAATTGCAATGTGATTTGCACTTGTATTTTGAAAATCACTACTCGAACCAGTCCACGAACCCTCACCAAACGTAAAAGATGCACTCTCTACATCATCCAGTGCTGTTTTAAGCGGACATGGCATCCAGTAACCGAAATTTCTCATTGCCCTGTTATTACCGCCATTAGATTGATAATAGGTCGCTGTATTAGAACTGCCTACAAATTTTGTATCAGGTATTGCGGATAAAGGACTGTCTGCATAGCCTCTGTTCATATCCATTGTTTCTACCAAGTACCAGTCTGGATCACCTTTCGGCTGCCAATAAATATTCAGACCTGTAATTCTTGGATTATGATAGCCAGAAGATGTAATGCCGTTTAAGACCAGATTAATCGCCCTTGCCTTTTGCGGAGAACTTCTATGATAGATTGCATCGCCATCGCTATGTTCTTGTGGCTGTGACCTTAACTGACCTCTGCGTACATACAGCGTATTACTGCTGATATACTTGATAAACATAATTTCCTCACCAACCTTAATATAGGTATATTGAGCAAAGCGACCACCATCAGAGACAGTAATGTCCTGCTCTGTTGTGGTTAAATCTTCACTGATGGTTTTTGTACTATCTACTTCTTCATCAGAACCTTTTGCCACTTCAAAACCGCTAATTCCAATATTACCATCAGAGTCTCTTGATAGTTCAGACTCCTGAACATAGTCATATAAATAAGTTAAAGCGTATCTATCAGCAGAATCAAATGTCTCATTATCAATAGCATTGACCCAAGCGTTATGCTCATCATTCTCTATGTCACTATCCGTATCGTATCCATGTCTTGGTTCATAAACAAATAAACCCACATCTGCATCGGCTGACAAGTCACCCCCACCATCGTGAGCCATGCTCATTTTTACAATAGTAGGTGCGGGGATTGCAGCATCTTTTAAAAACCAATCATTGTAAGCGGTCTTTCTTGTCAGTTGCTTATACTTTGGCATATTGGTTGTTACATCAAGATTATTTCCCAATACATCCCTTTTTATATGACCATACCATTGACTGTTATTGGCAAAAGAACCGTCAGAGATTCTCAATGCCTGATTGTGAATCAAAAAATCAAAAACAGGTGTACCTGATGAAAAATCCGATGAAATGGAACTCCAACTTCCTCCAGTGCCAGTAGACACATCTTGCCTTTTAACCGTAGAACCATTGCCAGCTACCCACCAGACCGTTGACGTATCCGCATCGGAAGCATCCTTTTCTGTGCGATATGATGCAAATTCTGTAGCTACTTGAGAGCCTGCTTCAGATGCACTCTTAATGGTTTCAACACTGTGTTTTTCTACACGACCAGGCGTTTTGTTGACTACAAGATCAAATTGTTGGTACTGATTCTCCTGTAAATCAAATTCAGACTGGTTTGAGACTAAACCGCCTGAGAAATCCCTAATACTCAATCTTGGCATTAGAAATCCTTATATGATACTGTTATTGAACTCTCTCCTGCCCGTGACTGACGATCTAAAATAATCTTATCTTTCCACTCATTCCATTCATTTTTAAAATAAGGAATCAAGTTAATATCTCGCAGCCTTTCTACTACCTTCCATGACCCATAATAAATCAAAGCCTCATGGAATCTTACATCAATCATAGGAATATCAGCATCGGCTGATAGTGCAGTTGGTATATGATAATAATAAATCATTATTTCTTTTGTGGCTGAAGGTGTGGGGAATATCCCGATAAAATTCTGTCTTATATAATAACCGTAAGATGTGGTTAAATTAATGTCTCCAATGTCACTACCGATATTTTCTATCTGACTGACACCAATGCGATCCATCCTATTACCGTCATAGTCCACCCGATAAATACGAATCATATTGTTCAGGTCAGATGATTCTGTTTTATTCCCATATTCCACCTTTGACCATGTGCTTATATTTGAAGTATCATCCATCATCTGATACTCGGCAGTACCATCCACTGCATTACTGAAAGCCTTACCATAGAAAAGATTGGCTTCATCTGCCAACATATTGTGACCCTTATTAATAAGGTCAGTTAGTATCGCATCGCTAATGGTGGATGTACTGGAGACACCAGTAATATTCCTGATTTCTGTCCGAATGTCCGAGAGTTGCATGAATTATCCTTTAAAAAGGGGCGGGAATGAACCCGCCCCAGTTAACTAACTAATCAGATTACAGATTAGTACGAGCAGTAGTGTACTGAATTACACCAAAATCCTTACTCGCAAATGCAGCGCGTTGAACACCGTAAATCTGTCCTGCTGCAACACCAAGCTGATTACCATAATCAAAGGTCTTTTCAACCCAAGACATATTGTCAGTCTTAGCATAACAAGCAGCACCAGCACCCATAAACAGGTTACGAGCATAAGGTACGGCATTATCTGTACCGCCATCATCAGCATTAGTAATACCTTCATGTTCATGCACGACAACACCGTCATATATGCCTAAAGCACCAGAGAAGATTGGATTATCTTCACCTCGTATTTGAGCATATTTTTGAGCGTTTAACCATTGAGTGTCATTCGCCAGATCATAAGCTGCTTCAGGGTGAAGGATAAGAACGAAATGGTCTTTCCCATTAACCCTGATAGGCTTCATCTTGTAACTTTTAGTAGTTCCAAGCATCGCCATCTTTTTTAGCTTAGATATGTCAGCAGCAGTTGCAAGATCAGCAGCCGCTAAATCGGCTTCTGGGTCAGTAGCAGCATACACAGATGCTGAAGCATCAGCTCTGAGATACGCACCTGCACCAGAAGTTTTTGTTAATGCACTAAAAAGCTGTGCATCGTGATCTTCAGCAAATACGCGCTTTAGTTGTGCAAGAGCTTCCTTACGGAAGTTGTAAAGCACCTTACTATCATCGAACTTACCAGCATTGATCACACCGAAGCGTCTTTGTGCTGTGGTTACGGTGACTTCATTAGATGTAAGATTATCCTCATTAGTTTCTAATTGACTGTCACCTGTTTTCACTGTTCCAGTTAACCCCACAAGTCCAAAGGTCATATCTTTACCTTTGCCTTCTGGCATAGTTTTAGAACAGATCATTGATCCAAATGTATCCCCCATGAACTTCGAGAAATAAATCTCTTTTCCTACTTCATAAGCAAGTTGTTTCGCCCAACGGGAGACGTTTAAGCCTGTGTCCCAAGCCATAATTAACTCCTATTTAAGTTTAAGGAGAATCCTGCAAAGCCTTTTCACGGACATCTGGGGGTAACTTATTCCAGTCACCCTGCGAAATAGCATCAAAATCAATAGCGGATTTATTCCCACCAGTGGCATTTGAAAGTGTAGTTGGCACTTCATCAGCCTGGGTGAGTTTTTCCGTTACCTGCTTAACACCTTCCGTCTTGGCTTTGGATTTCTCCTGTTCAAGTGTCATAAGCGTGTACGCATCTTCAATTAGTGCGACCCCACGCTCATCTCCGTATTTTGCAATAGCAGTCAAATCTTCATTGGACATATCAGGATGATTTTTAATAAAACTGTCAATCATACCCTGTTGAGCATCCTTCATCTTTTTCTCAGTGATCTCTCTTTCTTGGACTTTTCGCTCACTTGCGAATTTATCTTCTATTTGTTTAGAGATGTGTGGTAAGATGGTTTTCAGATCATAAGGGTCATATTCTGGCAGTTCTGGTTCTACTTCTTTCGGAGTAGTATTCAGCCTGACTTCATCAATAGACTTACGCAGTTCACCAAGTTCGTTGGTCTGCCGTCCATTAAGTTCCTGTAGATTCTTGTAAGACTTATCCGTATTAGACGCATATTCTACCAGTTCGTCAATAGAGTTAAACTCTTGTTCACCAACTTTATAGCTTTGTGTTTCTTCAACAGGTGTCTCTTCTGCTTGTTGCTCACTTACATCAGACTCAGGGGTAACTGTATCAGCAGTGCCGTCCAGTTCCTTAGCTTCGTCAATGTAACTTGTTTGTTCTTCCATTGTACCTTATCCTTTATTTAGGGGGTTAGCTATTCAACTCACGATTTGCCCGCTTGCCCATTATTTCGTAAGGGCTGCATTTGCTGCGCTTGCATTTGTGCGGATCGTTCTTGTTCAAATTTTTCAAGTATCTCTCTTCCAGCATCCATGTCGGATAGCTCTACATAAAGCGGGAAAAGACTTGCAAATCCATTCCTGACAAGTTCACCCACCTGCTGCGCCTTAGCAGCTTTCATTGTTGGTGAGTTTTCGCCCTTATCAAGAACAATATCAAATTCAAATTTTTCAAAGTTGGTTAAGAAACGCTGTATCGTTTCATTAATAACCATTGCTTCTTCTGGTGACTCAGCCTTTTCTGTCTCAGCACCAATAATTCTTTTAATCTTATCTGGCGTATAAAACTGCTGCATATTCTGGATCGCCTGTGTCAGTACCGCAGATTTTGTCATATCAAGGTTTTCCATCTGTTCCTGTAAGGTCATCATACCCTGCCTGATCCTTGTCTGAGCTGCAATACCACTCTCTTTAGTAGATGTAGCAACACCCATCATAGGATCAGTAGCACCACTAATCTCCTTCGCATCAATTTCTGCCTTAGTTTCCATTGCAGAAATACTGCTCACTAAAGATAAGTGTGAATTATTCCACTGCTGCATAAAATCAGATATTCTACCCTTAAATCCAGGGATGTTAACCCATCGTCCTGTGGTAGATGCTTCATTCATTTCTTCCTGAGAAACTTTGTTCCCAGCAAAAACTCCACCACCACGCGGAGAACGATTAATAATATCAAGCATCTGACTTCTACGCTTATCCTTTTCTCTCTGCGGATCTTTCATGTTTTCCACAAGACCAAATGTTTCCACTGTATCACCCATATCTTCAAAGTGATAGAAATAAGGAACTAAGGGGAATTGATTGTGCATATAAGGGTTTGGCTTCTTCTCCTGCAAAATGTGCATACCTGCGGTAATAGTGAGACAGGTCTTTGGTGCTACCCTACTGATAACACCGAAGTCAGTCTGGGGTTGACCTTCAATACCAGCTTCGATTGCTTTTAATTCCACAATCTGCCTTCCAGCAGCACTCTTAGATTTAAACCCGTTAGGCGATATGCGACCAGTAGCCTTATTAATAATATAATGCTCACGCTCATAATAGCGATTCCACATTTCCACAACGCGAACCTTCCTGTGAGACTCATCTAAGTGATGTGCGGGACTAATCTCTTCTGCATTATTATAGAAAGACCCAATCTCCTGATTAACGCCTTCAGGCATGGTAATTAATTCGTTGACAGATGTTAAATCCTTCGCTGTGTCTGGAAACATCTTCTTTAACTGGTTAAGGGTCAGATACTTACTTCTTGCTAAATAATTCCAATCCCGCGTATCCTGAGTCTTGGCTTCTGGATCAATATGCACATTCGCCCAAGATTCCCGCTTAATCTTTACTTCACCATCATAAAACTTCCCTGGCTCTACACATACATCTACCCAACCCCTGCCAGTAATAACACCATCCTTAAAAACACGACTAAATAAGTTTTGCAGTTTACGGTTACGATCTAAATGATATAATAATGCAGTAGAAAGCATAGCTTCATTCTCATCATCAGATTCTACTGGTCTTGCCTTCCAAGATGAACGCCCCTGCCTCTCTACACCAGTAACCAGATTCACTTTAGGTAGAATTATATTTAACTGTAAGGGCGGTCTGCCTTCTGCACGCAACTTCTGTAAATCCGAATCTTCCCACTGACCAGTCCCAAAACTACCTGTATAAAATCTCATAGACTCTTCCGCAGACTTAAACCAGTCGGAGTCATTCATTACCATTGCTTCAAATACTTCGTGAATCTCTTTTATATTCATGCACTCATCCAACTATTGCGTTTAGGTTTTAAAAGTCCCCATAGTCCGTAGTCATCACTCTTTTCAGTAGGATTATCACTATCTTCAACATAATGAACTAAATATCTTAAACAGTCCATTGCGTGATCGTTCTTTTTAACAGGTTCTTCAGGTAAATTTTTAGATTCAAAGCCGTGCTTGAGTTCTTTCCATTTATAATCAACGATTTCTTCTATTAAAGGTTTCATATTTAATTTGTTAAAAAACAACAACTTAGAGCGCATATTCTCATCCAATTTCAAATAAGTAGAAACTCTTTCAAACCCAGCACGCTTATCATTCCGCGCTTTTTCCCATTCAATGCCATATTCATACCACTCATCTGCAACACTATTTCCATCACGCTCTGTTCGCACAATAGAAGGATCAGCAAGGAAAGTATAATTCACATTTCGCTTTAATCTTCTCTCCACCTTTGGCACTAACATCTCTATCGTGTGTTCACTCACATAGATTAAATCATATATATAAATCGTACCTTCTTCATCCGCTGCTGCAAATAAAATGGAACTCGGATTTCTGTAACCATAGTCATATACCACATAATGATTCCACCAATCAGGAATCTCAAAAGGCTTCACCACATGAGTCTCTTCCTTGAACTCTGGATAAACCAACCCCGCGAAATCATCCCAACTACAGTAAACATAACGGTTAACCCATTGATCTGGCATAGATAATAGATGCTTTACATAATCTGCTGGTAAATGGGGGTTATCCGAGTGTAACTGCACTTCTGCATCAGTTTCTGGCGGGTCAAATCCAGGTTGCCAGGTCATAGTCTCAATTAACCTGTAACCACCTCTCTCCTTATTCTGCTTTTCCTTATCCTTCTTCCACCTTTTCCATACCCAATCATGCCCAGCAGGGTTACAAGTATGAAAACTACAACGCATGGCGTTCTTCCTACGCATCTGACCCGCTGCTGCTATAAATGTCTGCTCACTCATCTCTTCTATCTGATCGAAAGCAAACCAACCCAGATTCATTGACTTAATACGCTGTATAGAGTCCCTGGAGTCATCTAACGCCATGTAAACAATCTTAGACCTGTTCTTAAAGATAATTTCTCGGTCTTGGGCGCGATGCTTCTGTATAAAACCCTGACCAAGATCGAGCAACTGGATTAATGTGGACTTCTTGAAAGAATCCAACACCTTTCTACCCATTAAACCCATATTTCCCTGAAATCCCGCACTCTGATGGATAGCTTCCATACACATAGCTTCTGTCTTGCCAGTACCCAACGAA
>Ga0208408_1001110_pt1 | contig 15621 bp, 15 predicted proteins | sample ETNtaG_4_FD_185776 | JGI IMG/M metagenome (GOLD analysis project Ga0208408, IMG submission 185776) | Marine microbial and viral communities from oxygen minimum zone, Eastern Pacific Ocean - ETNP201406SV67 (SPAdes) (version 2) | ecosystem: Environmental > Aquatic > Marine > Oceanic ... | reverse complement strand
TGAGAGATTCGAACTCCCGACATCTGCCTTGTAAGGGCAGCGCTCTGACCAGCTGAGCTAAACGCCCATTGAGTATTATATATTAAGACTTTTCATTCTTTTTAGCCTGAGAAATTTTTCTTCTTTTCTTAGTTAATCCTGGCAAAGCAACATTTAAAACATCCCAAATCTCTTTAGCAAAGTGGAATGTTAAATCTTTTGAAACATGCTCTGGAACATCTTCTAAATCCTTACGATTTAAATCAGGAAGAATTACCTCTTTAATCCCCGCTCTATGAGCTGCAGTAACCTTTTCTTTTACGCCTCCGATAGGAAGAACATTTCCTCTAAGCGTTATTTCACCGGTCATTGCCACTCTATTTTTTACTGGTGTATTGGTCATTAGAGAGACTAGCGAAGTCACCATGCTTACACCGGCGGATGGACCATCTTTTGGTATTGCACCAGCTGGAACATGGACATGAATATCCGTCTTTTCATTGAAACTAGGCTCAATACCAAAACTATTTGCATGAGCTCTAACAAAAGTCAAACTTGCGGTGGCAGACTCCTTCATAACATCACCAAGTTGACCGGTTAGAGTGAGCTTACCTTTGCCCTGCATCTTTGTTGATTCTATAAACAAAATATCTCCACCAGCGGCAGTCCAGGCTAAACCAGTCACAACGCCTGGTTCAGTAGTTCTTTCCGCAAGCTCTGAATGAAATCTAGAAGCGCCTAACAAGTCGTGAACTTTTGTCTTTGTTACTTTGATCTTTATTACTTTTGTCTCAACAATCTCTCTCGCAACTTTTCTCAGAACATTAGCAATCTCTCTTTCAAGCTGGCGGACACCCGCTTCTCTAGTATACGCACTTATTAGTTCTTTTATTGAATTAACATCTAAGGATACTTCCGGCTTTTTTAAACCGTTTTCTTTAACCTGTTTTGGAATTAAATGCCGCTTAGCTATTTGAACCTTTTCATCTTGGATATAGCCTGAAAACTCTAGAATCTCCATTCGGTCACGCAACGCGGGGGGGATATTCCCATAATTATTTGCTGTAGCAATAAACATCACTTTGCTTAAATCAAAATCAATCTCAAGATAGTGATCATTAAACGAATGATTCTGTTCTGGGTCTAATACTTCTAGCAAAGCGGATGAAGGGTCTCCTCTAAAATCAGATCCAAGTTTGTCAACTTCATCAAGCATAAATACCGGATTATTAGTTCCGGCTTTTTTAATATTCTGAATAATTCTTCCTGGAAGAGCTCCAATATAGGTCCTTCTATGACCCCTAATCTCTGCTTCATCTCTGACTCCACCAAGAGATAAACGTATAAATTCTCTTCCCATCGCCCTAGCTATTGACTTACCTAGTGAAGTTTTCCCAACTCCAGGAGGGCCACCAAAACACAATATGGGTCCACGGACATTCCCATCTGGATTTCTTTTTTGTTTTAAGTTTCTAACCGCAAGGTATTCTATTATTCTTTCTTTAACTTTCTCTAACCCGTAATGATCTTCATCCAAAATTTTTAGTGCTTTTTTAACGTCTATCCTGTCTTTAGATGATTTACTCCATGGTAAATCTGCAATCCACTCTATGTAGGTCCTGGATACATTATATTCAGGTGATTGTGTTGGGATTCTTGAAAGCCTATCCAATTCTTTCATTGCAACCAATTCAGAATCTTCTGGCATTTTTGCAACTTTTATTCTATCCTCTAGTTCTTTTAACTCAACAGTGCCTTCATCCTCTCCCAGTTCTTTTTGTATAGCTTTCATCTGCTCACGAAGATAATACTCTCTCTGTGTTTTTGCGATTTCATCATGTACTTCTGTTTGTATTTCTTCACCTAGTTTTATTCTCTGAATCTCTCTATTAATAATTGAAATAGCTTTTTCTATTCTCTTTTTAATATTTATCTCTTCAAGAATATCTTGTTTTTCTTGATTAGGTAATGTCATCAGAGACACTGCTCTGTCTACAAGCCTATTTGGCTTCTGGATATTAGATAGCATGCCAGTATGCTCTTCAGTAAGATTGGGAGCAACCTTAATCAAATCTGAAAATATTCTGCTAAGATTATCTGCGATACTGACAATCTCTAACTCATCACTTATAGGATCATCACTTATTGTACTTACTGCGGCCTTGAAATAAGGTTCCTTTTCAATATAGTCTAATATCTTCACACGAGTAATGCCTTGTACAATAGCCGATTTACTATTATCCGGCATTGCAAAAACCTTTAGTACTGTTGCTAGTGTTCCATAAGAGTATAAGTCTTCAGGATTCGGATCTTCTATAGAGCCATCTTCTTGAGCGACAACAATAATATATTTGCTTTTTTCTGATTCAAGATCAGATATGAGTTTCAGTGATTTCTCTCGACCAATATATATTGGTATAACTTGCTGAGGAAATAATACTGTATTACGAAGGGGCATAACTGCATATTCATCTGTACCCTCTATTGATATATTTTCAATATCTTTTTCAGATAATTTATCTGCCATGTTTTTCCTGCTTTAATTATGATTAATTATTATTGCAATCATTATGCCAAAACAATTTATATATAAAAATGTGTTTAATAATTATTTTTTCTGCAATAATGGCGTACAAAATACTTAACTAACTGCCTTCTAATATTCATATAGTTATTTTATCGCTAGCCGAGCCTGTTCATCTGCATGATACGAACTACGAACTAGAGGTCCTGATTCGACAATATCGAAACCTATTTCAAGTCCAATTTTCTTATACTGATTAAATTTATCTTTGGCGATATATGACATAACCTTTAAATGCTCTTTTGTTGGTTGTAAATATTGTCCTATAGTAAAGATTGATACGCCTACATCATAGACCTCTTCCATTGTCCTAATAACCTCATCAGATGTTTCTCCAAGTCCGACCATTATCCCGGTTTTAGTCAATAATCCATGATCAGATGAATTTCTTAATACATTAAGGCTTCTTTTCCAATTTGCTTGGCTTCTTATTTCCTTACTGATTCTCTTAACACATTCAATATTATGACTGAATATTTCAGGCTTTGCATTAAATATTTTTTTTAGTAACAATTTATCACCTCTAAAATCAGGCGTTAGAACCTCAACGGTACAATCAGGAACGTATTTATGAATCTCTCGTATGGTTTTCCCCCATATGGAGGCACCATAATCACTTCTAATATCGTCTCTATCAACAGAGGTTATGACCACATGTCTGAGTTTCATTTTTTTCACTGCCATAGCCGTTCGAAATGGCTCTAGTGGGTCATTCCAGGTTGGCTTGCCTGTTTTTACCGCACAAAAACCGCACGCTCTAGTACAGACATCTCCTAAAATCATGATCGTGGCGGTACCTCTACTCCAACATTCATAAATATTTGGACAGTTTGCCTCCGCGCAAACTGTGTTTAGTTTATAATTATTTACAACACCATTTACAAATCTATAACCTTCCCCAATCTGAAGCCTAACTTTAGGTTTATATTCTTTTGATACTAATTCAGACACTATAATAAATCCTTAAAATCCATATTCTCTAAATTTTCTTTAACTTTAGCAATAAAAATAGCTCCACCTGCGCCATCAATTAGTCTATGATCAAAGCCTAGTGATAGCATCATCATACTGCGTATAGCGATTATATCAGCATTGTCTCTTTCTATGACTATTGGCTGTTTTTTTATAGCACCAGTCCCAAGGATTCCAACATTTGGCTGATTTATAATAGGTGTACCTATAGTAGCATCAAACACACCAAAGTTAGATATTGTAAATGTTGACCCCTGTAGTTCATCTGGGTTTATACTTTTTTTCCTAGTCCGATCAACCATCGCATTAAGATCGCGGCTAATTCCCAATAGATTTTTCTCATCACAGTTAAATATGCTCGGAACCACCAATCCACCATCAACTGACACGGCTACTCCAATATTAATACTATTATGATAAATAATTGAGTCTCCATCAATAGAAGAATTCATTTCAGGTATATCTTTTAATGCGTTTACGGTTGCAAGAATAATAAATGGTGTGTAAGTAAGTTTAAACCTCTCTTCTGAAAAAAATGATTCTTTTTTTTCATCAACATATTGCACAATGTTAGTCATATCTACCTCATTCATTATATATACATGCGCAGATGTATCAAGACTATAGCGCATATGTTCAGAGATCATTTTCCTCATATGATCAATCTGAATTTTTTTGCCATCCTGAACATTTGGCAATGATACTGTATTTGCAACAGATTTTTTAGTAGGTTTAAAATCCGGGTCTGTATTTGTATTAATATAGTTTTGTAGATCTTTTTTTGTAATCCTACCATTTGCACCGGTCCCATCAATAAGCTCAAGCTCACTCAGGCTGATACCTTGTTGGTTCACAATTTTCATCACTGCTGGCGTAAGGATAGCACTATTTGTATTTTCTGACATCTTGACTATAATATTTTTCTGAGTTTTCTCTGGTCCCTTTTCAGGAGTAGGCAATGATTTTGATGGATTAGTTACTTCCTTATTTTTTGCAGGCTTTAGTTCTTTTTCTGTTTTTTCATCCTGAATATCGCTTCCATCAGTATCAATCTTGGCGATGACCTTACCGACATCAACAATATCATTTGGACTTGCTAATATTTCAGATATCGTCCCAGACGCTGGCGAAGGGATTTCTGAATCAACTTTGTCCGTACCAATCTCTAAAAGGGTTTCGTCCTTTTCAATTGAGTCCCCAACTTTCTTATACCACTCAAGAATAGTGCCCTCCATAATACTCTCCCCCATTTTAGGCATTACTACATCTACAATCATTTAATACTCCAATAAATCATTTATGGCACGTGCTATATCTTCCACTTGGATTAATACTTTTTCCTCTAAAAACCAATTATACGGTATTGGGCTATCTTTTGAAGCTATTCTCCTAACTGGCCCATCTAATAAATCAAAATATTTATCTGTGATTACAGAGCAAATTTCTGAACCTGGTCCGTTTGTTAAATTATCCTCATAAACAACTAACACCTTACCTGTTTTACTAAGTGAATACTCTATTGTTTCATAATCAATGGGATTAAGAGTACGAAGATCTATAATCTCTACGGAATTCTCTCCAAGCTCTAGTTTCTGGATAGCTTCTATACTTTTTTGAACCATAGCCCCCCAACATATGATTGTTAGATCTTCACCTTTAGCTACATAATTAGCTTTGCCAAAGGGTAGTAAATAATCTTCGTTTGGCTCTTCAGTAGCTGCATAAGGCTGTCGGTAGAGGCCTTTGTGTTCCATAAAGATTACTGGATCATTCATCCTGCATGCCATCTTTAATAAACCTTTTGCATCCTTTGCATTTGAAGGATAAGCAATATAAATACCAGGCATATGCATAAAATAACCATCAATAGATTGACTATGACATAAGGCTCCATGGATATATCCGCCAACTGGAACTCTTATTATTAGAGGACAGACCCAATCATTATTGGATCTATAGCGCATTACTGAGACTTCATTTCTTATTTGCATCATTGCTGTCCAGATATAATCTGCAAACTGGATTTCAATTACAGGTTTATATCCTGCAACCGCCATCCCAACCGCAGTCCCTACAATGCTTGACTCTGCTAGAGGAGAATTAAAAACCCTCTCTTTACCAAACGCAGTAGACAGACCTTTTGTCGCAGTAAAAACACCTCCTTTGGGATCAGCAATATCTTCACCATAGATTACCATTTTTTCATTATTAGCCATCTCCTCATGCAATGCGTGATTGATAGCATCTACCATAACAACATTTTCAGATTTGTTCACCAATTTGGTTTCTGTACCAGTATTTTCCTTACTGTATACATAATTTAATGCCGTATTCACATCAGGATGATCTTGGTCTTCCGCCCATATAGCATCTTCATTGATTTGTTTATTTACTTGATTCTCAATTTTAACTATGTCCTTTTCAGTAAATATTTTTTCATTTACACAATTATTCTTGAACAATATAATCGGATCTCTAAGTAAATCATTTTCAAGATCTTCAGGCGTACGATATTTTCTTTGATCATCAGAACTAGAATGAGGCAATAGTCTTACAACATTTGAGATAATGATCGATGGACCTTTCCCTCTTCTAGCTCTCTCCACCGCCTGTTTGAATGCCAAGCTTGTCTCAAAAAAGTCTGTCCCATCTACCTCATATCTGGAAAGATTTTCATATCCACTAGTCAATGAATAAACTGATCCAGCGGTTTGCTCAGACTTATGCGTACTTATTGCATACTCATTATCCTGTATATGAAAAACAACAGGCGCCTTTTCTATGCACGCTAAGTTAAGTGCCTCATGGAAATCGCCCTGGCTAGTTGTTCCTTCCCCTGATGAAACATAAACAACCTCTTTATTTTTTTCTAGCTTTCTAGTCATCGCACATCCAACCGATTGGAGATACTGCGTCCCTGTTGCGCTAGATTGTGATACTATTCTCAGACTTCTATTACTATAGTGCATTGGCATCTGACGTCCGCCTGAGTTGGGATCCGCTGCTCTGCCTAAAAAAGCTAAAAAATGATCTCTAGCAGTCATCCCCAGAGCTAATGTGTATGCACCGTCACGATAATAAGGATAAGACCAGTCCCTGCCTTCATTAATTGTTAGGCCGGCAGCAACTTGTGCCGCCTCATGCCCTGAACAACCCATATGAAAAAATCCCTTATTCTGCTTTAACATAATTAATATTTTGTTATCCAATGCCCTGGCAGAATACATTATCCTGTATACATCAAGAAGTTGTTGCTTTGTAAAACCGTTTAATCTAGCCATCAGTTTTTATAGACAGAAAATATTGCAATGAAATGTTTCACTAGGGTATCCTTTATCTCTGACATATTAGGGACATCATCGCCTAACAAATCAGCCATAGATGTAACGCCGTATTCTGTTATTCCACATGGGATGATACCCTGATAATATTTTAAATCAGGATTGATGTTAAAAGAAAACCCATGCATCGTGACCCACTTACTAATTCTAACCCCTAATGCAGCAATTTTTTTGTCCTTGACCCAAACACCAGTCAAACCCTTCTTCCTCACAGCATTAATATCATATTCTTTTAGAACATCAATAATTAATTGTTCGAGCTCACGCATATACCAAGTGATACTCCGCTTATATTGATTTAAATCCAAAATGGGATATCCTACTAATTGTCCTGGTCCGTGGAATGTGATATCCCCACCTCTATCGGTTTGAATTATTGATATATCGTCTGACTCTTTAGTCAATAAATGTTCTCTGGGAGCATTTTTCCCAAGAGTATATACAGGAAAATGCTCAACTAATAATAACTGATCATCAATTTGACCAGATATTCTCTGAGACTGTAATCTTTTCTGCAATTTCCAGGCATCATTATAATGTGACTTCCCTAAATCTAAAATATTGTATGTTAGTGCCATATGTAGCTTTTATTGCATTTCATCATAAACCAATAATCGACAAAAACTCCGATCTAGTTCTATCCGACTCTCTAAATTTCCCGAGCATTGATGAGGTCGTTGCCAGACTGCTTTGTTTTTCTACTCCACGCATTTGCATACACATATGCTGTCCTTCCATAATTACCGCCACACCAATGGGGTCTAAAACATCTTTAACAGTCTCTGCTATCTGCCGTGTCAAACGTTCCTGAACCTGTAATCTTCTTGAAAACATATCAATGATTCTTGGAATCTTAGACAGTCCTATAACTTTACCATTTGGGATATATGCGACATGGGCTTTACCAAAAAAAGGTAACAGATGATGTTCACACAAGCTGAAAAATTCAACATCACGAACTACCACCATATCCTTGCTGCCTTCTTCGAAGATTGCATTATTAATTATATCATCAAGATTTTGTCTATATCCGTTTGAGAAAAACTTCCAAGCTTTCGCAACACGTAGAGGCGTTTTGATAAGGCCTTCTCTTTTTGGATCTTCCCCTATTTCTTCCAGAAGTTTATTAGTCAAATCTGCTATGTTATCATATTTCTTCATAATTTATCCTTTTATTGAATCAATCTTTCGCTGTGTCAATCTTCCCCTTTAGCAAATAAATGATACCGTATATTATCGGCGTGTCTAATAAGGCCATAAGCATTTTAAATATCCAGCCATCTATTATCGCTGATAGTATTTGATCGGTGTTCCATACGCCTACAAAAAGAATACATATTACCAAAGTAGTATCTACCAGTTGAGAGGCTATTGTAGAACCATTATTTCTTAACCACAAATGTTTTCCATCTGTTAATTTTTTCCAAAAATGAAAAATGCGTACATCTATAAATTGCGCGAATAAATATGCAATCATAGATGCAGCTATAAGTCTCCAAGCATTTTGAAATACCGAGTTATATATTTCATCACTAACTAATGAATCAGGGATAGAACTAAACTGCCCACCTAACCACAAAAATAATAAAACAAATAAAGAAGCAATAAAGCCGGAGAAAACCACTAGATTGGCCTTTCTCTGACCATATAGCTCTGAGATTAAATCCGTGACTAAAAAAGTTAACGGATATGGAAGAATACCCGCAGAAACAATAAAGACCCTAAACCCAAGGTCAACAGTTACAAACTTATTCGCAATCAGATTACAGGTCACTAAAGAGGCAATAAAAATACCAGAAAGAACCAAATAGAATTGATCTTTTATATTAATCTGTTGGACCATAATAGTCAGTATATATTGAATGGGTTTCGACTAGTCTTAGTCTGTGTAGTTCCCCTTCTTTAATCTCAGGTGAGAGTTTTTCCCATGCCCAAATAAGTATATTCTCAGATGATGGTTGTTTATTTTTAAACCATTCAATATCTATCTCTATCTGAGAATGGTCTAAAATCTCAACCACATTTTTCTTTACCAATTTATTAAGTTTTTTAAGATCAACTAACCACCCTGAGCCAGGATCAATAGGGCCAGTAATTGATACCTCTAAAATATAGTTATGCCCATGAGAATTATAATCTTTCCCAAAAACTTCTAGATTCTTCTTTTCTGACCAGTTATCATTTCCATATTTATGTGAGGCACAGAAATAATATTTTTTTGTAATAATTGGATGGCTCATACTTGTATTATACAACTAATATTGAAGTTTAAATTTACTTTGTTTTAGCGATATAGAACAAACACTAAACGTACGATGATGGACACAATTTGTTTATAACACATGCTTTACAATCCGGTGCTCTCTCCGCGCAAATAGCCCTGCCATGGTCATTGATCAAATGAGATAATTTCAGCCAAACCTTTTTTTCAAAAGTTTCCATAATCTCTGACTCAATTTTTTTAGGATCATTACTTCTTGTCAAGCCTAGTAGTTTCATTATTCGCATCATTTGGGTGTCAATCACGATTGTAGGGATATTATATATTTCACCCATAATACACTTGGCCGTTTCTTTTCCTACGCCTGGAAGGCCCAATAAGTCATCAATACTACATGGCACAACACCACTATACTTCTCAAAGATGATCAAAGATGCTTGTTTAATTTCCTCAGCTTTCTCATTTTGATTCCCTGTAGAATGGATATCTGCTACTAGGCTATCAAGGTTACAATAAGCAAAATCTATTGGAGAATGGTACTTGTTAAATAATTTTTTTGTAACAGTATTGACACGTTCATGTGTACAATGATCTGATAAAAGATTAGCAACTAACAGCTCATGAGGCGAGGTATAATAAAGGTAATACTTTGAATATGGATATGTCCTCTTTAATAAGGAATATATTTTTGATGCTCGCTGTTTTTTTCTAACTAGAGTCTCAATCAAGAGATTAGTTCATTCAATAATTTTGGTATATTTTTTACTATACTTGATCTAGGCAAAACTATATCGCAGCCTGCAGATTTTAATTTTTTTAGCTCTTTTGCTTTGACCTCTGCCATAGTACCAATAATCTTAATCCCGTGACGCTTTAATTCAGAAACTAATCCAACTGAATAAAATACAGACTCCTCCAAATCAATAACGGCAAGTAGAGATTTCTCAACAAAATCATCGGGGCTAGTATTTTCATCACAAAATTCTACATTTTTGCCATAGTCTACACAAACACTAGACACCTTTGAACCAAGTTCAAAATCTTTAATAAAGAGCAATATATTTTCCATGTTAATTAAATCCGTGGAATAATTTTCCAATCAAAATTGTCACTTGAAATTAAGTTGTCATATGTATCACTTACTTGATTTATTTGAGTCAATAGATTAATTACATCCACCCCACGATGTACACCATTAAACCCTATAAATTTTTCAGTGCTCTTATTAAGCAGACTCTTTGCTCCCTTTACATTCCCATTCTCTAGATGAACAAAACTAACAGACAATTGGATAAGGCCTTGAATAAATTTTCTGTCCATTAAGTAATAGTCAGACCATAGTTCTTCCCAAGACTCGTGAGCCTCAAAATAGTCACCAGACCTATAATGTTTAAGACCTTCTTGAAACAAAGACTCTATTATTTCAGAGTCATTCACTGATGACCACCTGCTTATTCATACAATAATGTTTTCCGTCAAAACTAATCGTACATGCCTGGTGAATAGGGTCGTGTTCAAAAAATAATATCCAATCTTCATCATGCATCTTTTTTAGTAGTATATCCTTCTCTTTGACAGTCTCAGTTGGACGCAGGTCATAGGACATAACCCAAGGTATTGGAATATGGGCAGCAGTCGGGAAAATATCCGCTCCATAGAATAGTGTTTTGTTCCCATCTGAAATTACTGGATGCATTAGTCCATCCGTATGGCCTTGCGTAAAATAAATTTCGACCCCAGGTAAAAACTTTTCTTTTACCAGTCTGATCATATTGTTCTGCCCTAATATTTCCCAATCATCTTTAATAAAGCTACCTTTATCTTTTTGACTAGGACGATTTGCAAGTTCCCAGTTCTTTTGACTGATCCAGTAGGTTGCATTGGAAAAAGCAGGGATTAGTCTATCTTCATCGTAAATAGTATTCCCACCTGCATGGTCAAAATGCAAGTGTGTGCATATAACATCAGTTATATCATCAGCCGTGAATCCATATTTATCCAAAGAAGATTTAATGTTATAGATACTTAGATCAATATTATAAAGATCTAAATATTTTTTTGTCCACTTCGAACCATTGCCCGTATCAATCAGTATCTTATGACTATCACTTACTAGCAATAAAGATCGCGTAACCATTTTTATTCTATTTAAAGAATCAGAAGGTGCCTTCTTCACCCACATCACTTTTGGAATAATCCCAAACATTGCACCACCATCTAAACCAAACTCACTGGTTTCAATGCTAAATAATTTATAATCTCCTATTTCCATGATTTTATTATTTGATTAGCATAATAATATAAGTTTTTTCCCGGTTTTATTATTTCTATATACCTTATTGATTCAAGGATTATGATATTCATTGGAATCTGCCTAACAGAGCTTTTTTGAGAAATAATATTTTCCGCAACATCAATATAATTATTGTAAATGATATTTTTATCTAATTTTATTTCGGATTCATTTATATCCATCTTGTTAGATGAAGAGTCTATCTTTGACAGCCAGTGAGAAATCTCACGGTTATAACTGTTCTGTCTTATATAATCGCCGCCCCATATTCTATATATAGCAATGAACGTCACTAAAAGTTCAGAATTATGATAAGATAATAATTGATCAATTAGATTATTTGGTTCTATATCTTTTCTATTATGCGGCTCAGGTAACGGGGCTGATTGTAAAATATCAATCAGGCAGCAGGCATATGTCCAGATATGAGCTTTCTCTTGCTTAAAATGAAAAGCTCTTAGTATGTGAAAAATAAACAGTCCATTATTTTCAATATTTTGTAATCCAATATCAGAGATTGTATCAATCACCGCGCGAGAATTATCTGATGCTAGGAAAATATTTGCTGCTGTTATTTTTGCCATTTCCCAGTCACCAGACTGAATAGCATCCTCAAGACTTCCTACAAAAACCGCTGAACCAATACCATCGTTATTAACTTTTTCTATACATTTATTATCATCACGAACTGGTTTTTCGATTATAACATCTAAACAATATTTAAGTAAAATTTCTGAAGGCTTATCTCGACTATCCGAAATAATATTTTTTATTGAATTAATAACAATAAGAGGGTGATCTGTATTCTCTTTTTCCCACTTGATTGAGGCAGAATAATGTAGCAATGTGTTTAAATACTGTACTAAGTGTTCACCGCCTTGGGAAGCTTGATCTGTAAATTGATAACAATTATCAATGTCTCCTTCCTTTAATAGATCAAATAAGGAAACCTCACTCATTATTATATACTAGGATTTTTTCTTATAACGACCAAGATAATAGAATACCTGAATAGATAAACCTGTTGCCCTAGAATATTCTGAAGGGACACCATATCCATTCCCATAGTACATTGGATCATAATCAGCGTATCTTCCATTATAGGCAGTATCTAGACGGGTGGATGTTGATGATTTGTTGCCGGTAACATTCCACTTTGAGTCAAATACTTTTGATAGTGGCATAGAATTAAAATCATGATAATACCCAATTTCATATCCAAATTTCTCTGATATTTTTCCACCTTTTAAGAATCCAACCCTCGTACTAGATTTATCATCAGGGGTAATACCTTCAGGTATTAACATAAACCGTGCTCCTTTCCAAGATACAGATTTAGAGCTTTTCTTTTTCTTTTTTAGTTTACTTAATAGCCCGCCCGAACTTTCTTTGAAACGATAATATGTTATATCAAAATTTTGATTGGGGTTCAAACTCCATGCAAAGTTCATTGCATCCCATGTGTTTTCTTGCCTCATTACCACACGGCTTAGATCAACCCCAGTTCCATATATGGGTAGCCCAATTCTATAACCTAGTTCTGTATCCTGATCTAGTCCCTTTCGAAACCACATTACTGGAAAAATATTTTCAGCCGCAAGTGAGTAGCCCCATACTTGTTCACCCTTTTTCAGTGAACCCGGATGGACAACAGGGTGGGACGCACAACCGGTGAAAAATAGTGCGAATACAATAAATAAGATAAAATATACTTTTCGCATTAATCTAATAAATAGGATCCGATAAAAAATATTATAATAAATATTCGTTATTTAAGGTATATCATTTTTCGGCTAAAGACGACAGGTAAATATCCATCTACCTCAGCGTTTATTGTAAAAAAATATACCCCAGTTGAAAAACTTTCTGCGTTCCAGTCAAAATTATATTTGCCACTATTATAAAATTCTTTATCAGCAAAGATAGTTTTTACGCGACCAGTGGCATCTGTCACATAAAGTGATAGAATCGCATCTTGTAAAAGATCAAAAGATATTCGTGTATTACTGTTAAACGGATTTGGATAATTCTGATAGAGAACAAAAAGCTCAGGAATCAGCGAAGCATCCAAAACACTTTTTTGATCAATATTTTCAGAACCAAAAGTGTTTTTTCTGGTATCATTCCATTTTTCTCCATCGGGAAAACGGTGGAGACTAATAAGATCTGCAGTTGAAAGTTTAAACATTTCTATAGTATGTCGATTACTACCTTCTACCATATCGTAATAAAGAACAATTGGCTCATTGTAATTGTATAAATCTATGTGAAATACAGAATCAGAATATTGAATATCAAAACTATAGTCTAAGTCAACCTCCCATAGATTATCATTATTTATACTAACAATGTAATTTTTAGAGCCAGTGGGTACACCAGCAACCTCTAAGGCTAATTCAGCAGTACTTGGATCCCAAAGAATTTCATTAAGCCATATGTCTGTATTTTCTCTCGATGATCTTATACCTTTAATAGATTCGACTGGGATGATATCATTGTCTAAGGTTTTCATTATTTTTTTATTTGCAATAAAATCAATCTTATCTACAATCTGATCCTCAACCAATAGCTGGGCATATTCCCAAACGATAGGCGTATTAATTCGCATTTCAGAACCTGGAAGCAATGAAGAAATTATCTCAATCTCAATATTTTCATCATCGTGATGAAGGTTAACCTTTTTCTGGTTTAACTGATCAGGATCAAACACAAAAATAAGTATCTCTCTTAAATCATTATGATATTCTCCCGCGCCAGAAATTAGCATTGGAGAGACAGCTTCTATCTGATCTAAATAACCCTGAAATGAGTCAACTAATAAGTACCATTTATCTTTAGTTGAAAAAAACTGATTATTTATTGTCTTATTCCACTCCTCAGGAGTTAATAAAAGTTCATTACGATATTTTTTTTCATAAAATTTCATTTGTTCAAGGATATGATCTTGAAAAACCATATTAGTAGATTTTTCCATGATTAATCTTATATCAGCAAGATATTGCAAAGGGAAGTTTTCGATCCAAGAACCCTTATGAATATTATCATTCGAAAGTAGACTTACGATACCATCATTTGTTTCATTCTTAATCTCTGGAAAATTCTTTATAAAAGAATCTTTGATCAGTTGGCTCATTAATCCCGGTATAGATTTAGATAAATTATTTTCATGTGTATCTGAGTCAAGCAAAATAGTACCAAAAGCAGGCCTAATGTCATCACTTTTGTATGAATATCCACGCTCATCCTTAATCTCAACAATATAAAAATAACGTTCCAAGCTCTCACATCTTTTGTCTAGATATCTATCTACATCCGTAGGGATACTAGAAATAAGAGAGAAATTTTGTTCTTCAATGCTACGTTTATAAATATTTATTTCATTCGCCTGTATTGTATCTGCAAAAGACCAGTGTAACAGCAGTGAACCAGAACCATCGTAAACATCTAGACTCACAGGATGTATTCCTTGCTTGTCAGAGCCAATAGATTCTGACCATAAAAGACCCGACGTAAGACCGAGAAAAAATAGAAATTTTAGTTTTCGATTCATGAATAATTATACGTATAGACCTACAATTTCGAGCATATTTAATGATATGGCAAGTATTTAATTTTTGACGAGGATACTACTTTAAGAGTGTAACTTTTTGGATATCGTTTCCGCCAGCCCAATGTGTATGAATAAAGTATATGCCATTAGGATAATCTGAGGCATTCCACAATAAAGATATTATTTTATTAGATAAGCTTTTATTATCAAGTATTTCTATCAGTTTTCCCTGGACGTTATAAACCTTCGTGGTTATTTCGGCGTTTTTAGAAAAACATTCTATGGTCATTGATAGAGAGGGGTTAAAAGGGTTAGGGAACGCTTCATGCACTCTAACGATATTTGGAATAAAATTGTCATTTTTTGTAGAAACAGTATTCTGATAATTTATTGCGCCCCACGTATTGATAATCCCATATCCATAGGTGTTATCCGGGTTAGTATTCTGTGAGGCCGTCATCATAAGTGCCTCTCTTACCTGCATATTAGTCCAACTGCTATTTGCGGATAGAATTACCGCGACTGCTCCAGCAACTAATGGAGCAGAGAAGGATGTCCCGCTGGCTGTTCTGTATATGTTTTCAGTGTTCGATCGAACACAATAAGTGTTCACCCCTAAGGCGCATACCTCAGGCTTTATTCTGCCGTCAGATGTTGGACCGCGACTACTAAAATTCGCAA
>Ga0208408_1001104_pt1 | contig 15697 bp, 16 predicted proteins | sample ETNtaG_4_FD_185776 | JGI IMG/M metagenome (GOLD analysis project Ga0208408, IMG submission 185776) | Marine microbial and viral communities from oxygen minimum zone, Eastern Pacific Ocean - ETNP201406SV67 (SPAdes) (version 2) | ecosystem: Environmental > Aquatic > Marine > Oceanic ... | reverse complement strand
ATTAAGAATTGATCATCCAGATATCGAAAAATTTATTGAGATCAAAACGGGTGATATCAATATGGTTAAATATTCAAATATTTCAGTATTACTTACCGATGAATTTATGGAAGCGGTTGAAAATGATACAGAGTTTGACCTTAAGTGGGAAAAGAAAGTATACAAAACAGTTAAGGCAAAAGACCTCTGGCAAAAAATCATTGATCATGCTCATTCTAGCGCAGAACCCGGGCTATTATTTTGGGATACAATGACAAATTACCATAACGCTGAATACTGTAGCCCATTAGTATCAACTAACCCCTGCGCGGAGCAACCTCTACCTGATGGTGGTTGTTGCAATCTTGGTTCAATCAATTTAGAAAGATTTGTGGATGAAGAAGGAAATTTCCAAGTTGAAGAATTTAAAGATACTGTTCACGTTGCTACTCGTTTTCTAGATAATGTAATTGACTATAATTTAGATCGTCATGCGCTGGAATCTCAAAAACACAATGCCCAAAATGATCGACGAATTGGGCTTGGCATATTGGGCCTAGGAGATATGCTGGTTCGTATGGGTATAAAATATGATAGTGAAGATGCGGTTCAAACTGTAGATCAGGTTATGAAAATCTTTAGGGACACCGCCTACGAAACCAGTAAAAACCTTGCTGAAGAAAAAGGTGTATTCCCTAATTTTGACTGGAAAGGTTTTAGGAAAAGTAAGTTTATTAAAAATTTACCAAAGCATCTAAAAAAGAGTATCAGTGAGACAGGAATCAGAAATTCAACAGTATTAACAGTCCCTCCAACGGGGAGTGGTGCCATTGTTGCAAGAGTTACGTCAGGAATCGAACCAATTTTTGCTACTTCATATAAGAGACGCGTAAAGAAAAATGATGGATTTGGTAGAGAGTTTGACGAGTATAAGGTATATCACCCAATTATTGAAAAATTATTTGGCACCGATGAAGACCTGCCTGATCATGTTGTCACTGCTCATGATATTGATCCATACTTTAGAGTAAAAATGCAAGGTGTTATTCAAAAATATATTGATAGCTCAATATCATCAACGGTAAACCTCAAGGAAAATGTCCAAAAAGAAACCGTTGCTGATATCTATATGACTGCTTACAAAGCTAATCTAAAAGGTATCACAGTCTATAGAGAAGGCTCGAGAGAAGGTATCCTGATTACCGAAGAAACAGAGCAAAAGCAAAATGAGAAAAAGGCAACACCTACACAACGTGAAGAAAAAAGACCGAGGCTTCGACCTAACTCCACATCTGGAATCACACGTCGGATACGAACTGGAGAGGGAACGCTATATATAACTATCAATGAAGATGATAATGGATTATGCGAAGTATTCACAACAATAGGTAAAGCTGGTGGAAACGCTGCCGCTCAATCTGAAGCTATTAGTCGATTGATTTCGCTAGCTCTACGATCTGGTGTGGATCCACTTGCTATAATTAAGCAATTAAAAGGAATTAGCGGACCAAATCCAACCTGGGAAGATGGACGCCTTGTCCTTTCAACGCCAGACGCAATCGGGAAAGCCCTTGATGATTATCTCAACGAAAATTCAGAATCAAAAGATGATCGTAAATCAAAAGCGCAGAATGAAGACTCAAGAAAAACTACAATCACTATGGCTACCTCTGAAGAAGCTACAAAGAATGAAAATAATGTAACTGATTTTACATTCAAAAATATAACAACATGTCCTGACTGCGGAAGTTCTGTTATGCATGAAGGAGGATGTGTTACGTGTCCAGGATGTGGATTTTCCAAATGTGAGTAAAATCCAGTAATATTACTGGTATAGAATAAAAATAATAACTTTATTACTTTCAAAAATTAAAAACCCCGCATTAATGCGGGGTTTTTAATTTTCTAGAAGTTCTTTTTCTTTAAAATCTTGTAATTCATTCAACGAAGAGATATGAGAGTCAGTTAGTGTCTGAGTTTCTATTTCTTGACGATGTATTTCATCTTCAGATACGTGATCTTCTTTTCCAGATTCTTTAATATTATGAAGAACATCTCTACGAACATTCCTAACTGCTACCCTTCCTTCTTCAATTAACTGATGAACATATTTAATTAAATCTTTTCTTCGCTCTTCAGATAGTTGTGGAATTGGGATTAGAACTGAGGTGCCATTATTGCTTGGAGTTAATCCCAAGTTAGAATCCATAATAGCCTTTTCAATTTCTGGAATTAAAGATTTTTCAAATGGTTGTAATGTAATAAGCCGAGGTTCAGGAACAGAAATAGTTGATACTTGATTTAGAGGCATCATCGAGCCATAATATTCGATCTGAATAGAATTAAGTATATCTGGGTTTGCTCTACCTGTCCTAACTTTTGTTAACTCTGTGCGTGCATGTTTAACGGCTTGATCCATCCTGTGAATCGCATCTTTTTTAATTTCTTCAAACATATTTATTCCTTGATCATTGTTCCAATCGATTTGCCAAGAATTAATTTTTTTAAATCACCATTATTGTTGATATTAAAAACTTGAATTGGTAAAGAATTCTCTTTGCATAATGTAATAGCAGTTAAATCCATAACACGAATATTATTATTTAATATTTCTGAGTATTTTATATCATCATATTTAATTGCATCTCCATTTGCAATTGGATCTTTATCATAGACACCATCAACTTTTGTGCCCTTTAAAAGTACTTCTGCCTTAAGTTCTGTTGCTCTGAGTGCAGCAGCAGTATCTGTAGTAAAATAAGGATTTCCAGTACCTCCAGCTACGATTACAACACGATTTTTATCTAAATGGCGTAATGCCCTGCGTCTTATATATGGTTCAGAAATTTGAGAAACTGTTATTGCTGATAGCGTTCTTGTTTCAACTCCGACATTTTCCAATGCATCTTGAAGACTAATGGCATTCATAATCGTTGCAAGCATTCCTAAATAATCACCTGTGACTCGATCCATACCCTTAGTAGCTGCCTCAATTCCACGAAAAATATTTCCAGCACCAATAATTAGCCCAATTTTAACATTTAATTTATGAATAGATTGGATTTCTGATGCAAGACGTGAGGCCATTGCAGGATCAATACCAAATTGCTGATCACCAGCAAGTACCTCGCCACTTAGTTTTAGAAGAATTCGCCTGTACACAGGACCAGGCACGTATGTTACTTAGATTTTTCCATTTGGTTGGATTCGCCTACAGAAAAACGTGAAAATCGATTTATTACAATATTTTCACCTAAAGTTGATACAGCATCGGTGATTAGATCGCTAATTTTTCTATCAGGATCTTTTATGAACTGCTGTTCCAATAAACATGACTCAGCATAAAATTTTTCAAACCGACCTTCTACAATTTTATCAATAATTTCTTTTGGCTTCCCTGACTCTTTTGCTTGATCAGAAAAAATTTCTTTTTCTTTATCCAATAAAGATTGATCAATCTCATCGCGAGTAATTGTTAAAGGATTAGTCGCAGCAATTTGCATGGAAATATTATGTGCTAGATCAGAAAACCCATCTGTCTTAGCTACAAAATCTGTCTCACAATTCAATTCAACCAATACGCCCAAGCGACCTCCATGATGGATATAAGAGAATACCAAACCTTCTTTGGCTACTCTATCACCTTTTTTTTCAGCCTTCGCTATACCCGACTTTCTTAAATAATTTATTGCTTCATCTACATTGCCAGCTGTCTCGACCAAAGCTTTTTTGCAGTCCATCATACCTGCACCTGTTTTTTCTCTGAGCTGCTTTACTATTGATGCATCAATACTCATTTATCTTCAGTAACCTCTTGAGCAGGTTTCTCCTTATTCTCATTTTCAGCTGTAGATTCTTTATCTAATCTTTTAGAAACTTCAATTTTTTCTGATTTCTCTTTATTATCTTTTTTAGCATCAATATTACTATTTGATTGTTCGGTCTTTTTATCTGTTCTTGAATCTAAAATAGTATCGGCTATTGTAGTCATAATTAACTGAATTGTTCTAATTGAATCATCGTTAGCTGGAATAGGAAAATCAATATTGGTAGGATCAGAATTAGAGTCTATTAGTGCAATTATTGGGATTCCTAAACGACTTGCTTCATTCACAGCTGTGGATTCCAATTTTGCATCTACTATAATGACTGCATCTGGCAGCCTCCGCATATCTTTAATTCCTCGATGTTGATCTGAAAGTTTAATTTTTTCTCTATTCAACATTTGAATTTCTTTTTTTGTCTGATTCTCATAAATCTGAGAACCTTCTTTTTCAAGTAAATTCAACCTCTTGATACTTTTCTTAATTGTTGAGAAATTAGTCAGAGTCCCTCCTAACCAACGTTCAACTACATAAAACATAGAGCAACGATCAGCCTCCTGCTGCACAATATCTTTTGCCTGTTTTTTTGTACCAACAAATAAAAATTCTGCATTATTTTTTGTTTTAGTTTCAATATAATCCAAAGCTTTATCTAAAAAACGCAGTGTTTCTTCTAAATTAATAATATGTACGCCATTTTTTTCCATTAGGATAAAAGGTTTATAGCTAGGGTGCCATTTCCGAGTAACATGCCCGTAATGTGCTCCCGTAACTAATAAATCTTCAAATTTTACTTTTGCCATATTAATTATCGTTTAGAAAATTGAAATTTTTTACGAGCACCTGGTTGACCATATTTTTTACGCTCTACTACACGGGAATCGCGCGTCAAAAAGCCCGCTTCTTTTAATGCCGGACGAAAATCAGCACTAACTTGGTTTAATGCTCTGGCGATGCCTAATCGAATTGCTCCAGCTTGGCCTGATAGACCCCCGCCTTTTACAATAATCGAAATATCATAAGAGTCTCTTTGCCCAACAATTTCTAAAGGCTGTGTAACCACAATCCCTAAACTTTCTCGGCAAACATAATCATTAAAAGGGCGATCATTAATAGTAATTTTTCCCTTACCTGGTGTTAAATAGATTCGAGCTATAGAGTCTTTTCTACGGCCAATTGCATTATATACTGCTTTATTGGCCATTAAATATCTAATACTTTTGGCTGTTGAGCCATATGCGGATGTTCAGGCCCTGGATAAACCTTTAGGTGTTTGATGATAGAGCGCCCCAGTTTGTTTTTTGGCAACATACCCCATACTGCTTTTTCAACAATTCTTTCAGGGTGTGTTTTACGTAAATGATCTAATTTAGTAAATGTTGAAGAGCCAATATACTCTGAATGTTTAAAATAAGTCTTCTGGGAATCTTTCTTACCTGAAACACTCACTTTATCTGCATTTACAACAACAACAAAATCACCCATATCCATATTGGGGGTAAACGTTGGTTTATGCTTACCTCGTAGTATTTTAGCAACCTCACTGGCAAAACGACCAAGCGTTTTTCCTTCGGCATTAGCTACATACCAATCTTTGTTTATTTCACCTGATTTTAGCGATTTTGTTTTGTTCATTTTCAGTTCAATATTAGCCGGAAATATTAGACTTGACAGCACATCATAGTCAACCATAATTCATAAAGAAAATTAATTATTATTAGCTATATGGCCTTTAACAATTGTGTATTCTACATGTCCAACCATTTTTTTATCTAGGAATGGTGAATTTTTAGATTTTGAATAGATATTTTTATGACTAAAAATCCAATCTTTGTGAGGATCAAAAACTGTAATCTCCGCCTCTTTTCCTATCTTAAATAAATCATAATCAAAACCCATAATTTTTCTTGGGTTCACTGTTAGCGCTTTTACTAATTTAGTTCTTTTCATATTATTCTCGATTACCATGGTTTTATACACAGCACCAAAGCAAGATTCGAGGCCAATCATGCCAAAAGGAGCTAAATCAAATGTAGCTTCTTTCTCTTCTATCGTATGAGGAGCATGATCTGTAGCTACGCAATCAATAGTTCCATCTTTTAATGCTTTTATTAGTGATTTTCTATCAAATCTAGATCTTATAGGCGGGGCAACCTTTAAATTTGTATCAAATGTAACAAGATCATCATCGGTAAAAAATAAATGATGAGGAGAAACTTCTGCTGATATTTTTAAATTATTTTTCTTTATTTTTCTAATATGCTCAATTGATTTAGCAGAACTAACATGTGGTACGTGTAACCTTGCGCCTGTTAGTTCAGATAATTCTAAATCTCGATGGACCATATTGGATTCTGTAAGATCTGGACTCGAAGGTAAACCAAGTTGTGTAGATATAGCACCCTCATGCATAACTCCGTCTTGTTTAAGACAAAGATCTTCGGCATGGTTGATTAATGGTGCACCAAGCATATTTGCGTATTCTAAGGCATTTCTCATTATTCTACTATCCGTGACTGGAAGTCCATCGTCACTAAATGCCACAGCTCCTTCAGAGATCATAATCGCCATTTCAGTCAACTCTTCTCCATGTTGATTCTTGGAAATAGCACCAATAGGATGTATATATACCGGGCATTCTTCGGAACGATCCACAATATATCGGATGGATTCTGGAGAATCTATCGGAGGATCAGTATTAGGCATAACACAAACTCTTGTAAAACCCCCAGCCAATGCTGCAATAGCTCCAGATTCAAGAGTTTCTTTGTCTTCTCGGCCCGGTTCACGGAAATGTGAATGAATATCGCAAAAACCGTGAGTTACAATTAATCCTTTACAATCAATTATTGTAGCACTTTTCGGAGGTTTTTTATTAGCAATTGATTTGATTTTGCCATCAACAATATGAACATTTCCCTTTTTCTCATTTCCATTAATAGGATCCAAAATAGTACCACCCATTAAGGCTATATTTTTATTTAATCTTGATATTTTCATCTTATTTATTGTCCCCACTTTCTTTACCACCCAAAAGTAAATATAATATTGCCATTCTCGAAGCAACTCCATTCAATACTTGGTCAAGTATAATTGCCTGATCACTATCTGCTATAGAACTATCAATCTCTACTCCTCGATTCATGGGCCCTGGATGCATAATAACTATTTCTTTTTTATGGTTTGCAAGACGTTCAGTAGTTATCCCAAATAAATTTCGATATTCTCTTATAGAGGGTATCATTCCTCCACCCATTCGTTCTCTCTGTATACGTAATACATTTAATGCATCAGCCCATTCAATTACTTGATCTATATTGTAATTAACTTTCACGCCTAATTCTTCAGCATGTGGTGGTATTAAAGTAGATGGGCCACATAAAGTCACATCTGCGCCCATAATTTTAAGTCCATAAATATTACTTAAAGCAACTCTACTATGAGCGATATCTCCAATAATCCCAATTTTTAGTCCTTTTAAATATCCAAATTTTTCTTGAAGACTAGTCATATCAAGGATTGCTTGAGTGGGATGCTCATGTGTCCCATCTCCTGCATTAATGACTATAGCATCAATATATTTTGTTAGTTGAAGTGAAGAACCTGGAGTTGGATGTCGCATAACAACAGCATCGATTTTCATTGCTTCAATATTTTGTGAAGTATCCTTAAATGTTTCACCTTTTTTTAGGCTCGATGTAGATGCTGAAAAGTTTACTGTATCTGCGCTAAGCCTTTTTTGAGCCAATTCGAAACTAATTCTTGTACGAGTAGAGTTTTCAAAAAATAGATTTACAATTGTTTTCCCCTGCAGAGAAGGCACCTTTTTAATAGGGCGTTCGAGGACTTCTTTAAAGCTAAATGCAGTATCAATAATTGTTTGGATATCTTGAGCAGGATAATTTTCTAAGCCTAATAAATGTTTATTCTGCATAGTTAAGCTTTACTATAATTTTTTAGTGTAACTAAATCTTTATTATCTATTTCTTTTACCCATACTTTAACGTGCTCGCCTTCATGGGTTGGAATATTTTTTCCAACGAAATCAGCTCTGATCGGCAATTCTCTATGACCTCTATCCACAAGTACCGCTAATTGAATATTTCTGGGTCTACCAAATGAGTTTAACTCATCAATGGCAGCGCGAATTGTGCGGCCAGTGAATAACACATCATCTACGAGAACAACTACTTTTTCATTAATCGAATCTTGAATATTTGTACCTTTTACCTGAGGGACCACTAATCGACTACGAAAATCATCTCTATGAAATGTTATATCTACAAAACCAATTGGGACTTCTACCTTAGATATATTTTTGATTAGCTTACGGAGTCTTTTTGCAAGTGGCTCACCTCTTGTTAAAATACCTATTAACATTAAATCCCGTGCACCGTTATTACGCTCAAGAATTTCATGCGCCAAACGTGTGATTGATCGATTCATGGCTGATGAATCCATAATATGTTTCGTTGTGGACGATGCCATGGGCACCTCCGTATAATAAAAAATCTCCGGGCAGTTGAATCCATTCCAAAGATAACTTATCGGAGATTAATAATTATTGCCCTTACCTTCTCTCTGGAATGGTTTAAAGAGCGGTGGAAGGTACATTTTATTTTACTATAAAAACAAGTTCATCAACGCTGAATTTCATAAATGATTTGATCGCAAATTTGGCTTATAGATTTTTTACTTTTCATTTTTATAGTTAAATCAATTGATTCTTTATTAAACCATTTAATTTGACGAACTGAAAACTGCCTAGTTTTTATATCAATTGTTTTTTCCAAAGACCTAAGTGTTGTTTTATCATCTATATATGATACTATTTCTCTATATCCTATAGAGTCTAATGGAGGTATTATAGCATCGGAATAATCATTTAATAATTTCTTTACTTCATCAATCCATCCAGCCTTTAACATTTCTTTAGTGCGAGTTTTAATCCTATTATTTAATTCACTTTTTTCCCATTCCAGATAAATTGTAAAAAGATCTAGTGTGTTATTTTTTGAGCTATGTGATTGTTTATTGTAATGTTGAGTTGGTGTTTTTCCAGTACTTTGATATATCTCTAATGCTCTAATAAGCCTTTTTTTATTATTAGGATGGACATTTTTTGCATAATCAGGGTCAATAGATATTAATTGAGACATAAGAGTTTCAGATCCATGTTTATCATACTCATTTTCAAGTCTTTTTCTAATCTTAAGATCTGTCTTACTATCATCAAAAATACCTTGAGTTAAAGCTCGATAGTATAATCCAGAGCCACCGCATAATACAGGTATATGATTTCTTGACTTAATATCTTTAGCTACACCTAATACTAATTTTGAATAGGCACCTGCGCTAATTGATTCTGAAGGTGGTTTAATTCCAATTAAATGATGAAGTACTCCCCGTTGTTCTTTTATGCTTGGTTGTGCAGTCCCAATAGCCATATCTTTATATATCTGCCTTGAATCAAGACCTATTACTTCACCTTTAATTCTTTTCGCAATCTCAACTGCTACTGTACTTTTCCCACTTGCGGTTGGACCAATAATTGCTAATGAATTATTTATTGGTTTCAAAAAATTAATTTATGTTTATTATAATAAGTCGGCTAAGGTTAAATACGCTCGAATCGACGATCAAGTTCTTCCATTGATAATTGAACAATTATAGGTCTCCCATGTGGGCAATAATAAGGATGTTTTGTACCAAAAAGTCTATTTACTAATTCTCTCATCTCATCAACGTTTAATACATCACCAGCTTTAATTGCTGCTTTACAAGCAAAACTAGCAGCCAAAGCTTCTTGAAAAGAAGAATATTCTTTTTGATTTTCTAGATAGTTATCAAGCATTTCTCTAATAATCAGCTTTTCATTTCCCCAAGACATTTCTGAAGGTATCGCTTCAACCATTATCGTATTATCTCCAAATTGGCTCATACGGAACCCCATCTTTTCCAAATAAGTCAAAACATCCAATAGCACTGAAAAATCATCAGGTGAAAATTCCATGACTTCAGGAAATAGAAGAGTTTGAGCTGACATCGGATTAGAATCAAACGATTTCATCGCTTCTTCGAAAAGAATTCTTTCATGAGCCACATGTTGATCAATTATTACTAATCCACTAGTAATAGGTGAAACAATATATTTAGAATGTACTTGCCAAATGTTATTTAGATTAACTTGGCTTGGATCTTGATCAGCTCTTGAAGCTAATTGAGATACATAAGTTTTTGCTCGATCAACCATAGGTTTAAAGCCACTATTTGAACTATCTATCTCTTCAAAAGTGAAATCTTTTTGGAGGGATTCTGAATCTTGAGTTTGCCGATCAAAAGAAGTTTCAAAATTAAATTGGTTACCAAAGCTCAGTTTCTCTAGATCGGGTATAGTTTTCAAAATAGGCTCTAACGATTCTTCAAAAGATGATTTCAATACATGAAAGATTCTCCATTCATCTTTAAATCTTACTTCCGTTTTCATCGGATGAACATTTACATCTACTTGATGATGAGGTATAAATAGATTTATTGAGTAAAAAGGATATTCTCCACGCTTTAATAAAGCGCCATAAGCTTGATACGCAGAAGAATTCATTAATCGATTCATTATAAATCTATTGTTCAAAAAAATATATTGTTCACCTGGCCTGGATCGAATCAAATTTAAATTTCCAAGAAATCCAGAAATGGAATAATCGCCTTTAGAAAAATTAATAGGCAAAAGTTGATCACGGTATGCAGGATCCATTACATGAACAATTCGATTTTCAAGATTTTCTTTTTGAAGTTTTAAAATATCTCTTCCATCAGATACTAAAGTGAACGAGCATTCCGGATATCCTAAAGCAAACCTTCTAACCATTTCCACAACTTTACGTAATTCGGCTCGAGGACTTTTAAGGAATTTTTTTCGAGCAGGAGTATTATAAAATAAATTTCTAATAGTTATTGCAGTGCCAGGTATATCGGGAGCTGGCTTCAATTCTCCAGTTTCTCCATTCAAAATAGCCATTTCAAAACCATTCCCACTTCCATTAGCAGATAGAATATTTACTTCTGAGACAGATGCAATACTAGCTAGAGCTTCACCCCTAAATCCCAGTGTATCAATCGTAAATAAATCATCTAGGATTTCTATTTTACTAGTTGAGTATCGATCAAACGCAATTGACAGTTCATCCTCAGGAATGCCGCAACCATCATCAGTTACTTGGATTAATTGCTGTCCGCCTTTTTCTACTACAATACTGATCTTTGTTGCATTGGCATCGATACTATTTTCAATCAATTCTTTAACCACGGAAGCTGGGCGTTCAACTACCTCTCCTGCAGAAATTTTATTTCGAATATCCTCAGATAATAACTTGATCATTTGATAATAGTACTTAAGGTTTTCTTAAATATATAATTATGTAAGGTTTCTGCTTTTTTAATTAGGTCGCGAACATTTTTTTCTTTTTTCTCACAATAAGCGCTATTTCCTAATCCCTGTAAATTAATTAACACATTCATTGCTCCTCCCCTAACTCCGCTAAGAGCAACTTCAGATGCAACACCAACATCACTTACTGAATTAGGATTCCCTTTTTCAACCAATATTTTTGCTATTTCGAGAATACGTAAGCAAAGAGATGCTACTTCAAAAGGCACTTCAATTGCATACTCATTCGCTTTTTTGATGGATTCTTTTTTATACTTGGACTCCATGGGTGTTGATTCAGGCAATTGATTCATTTTCATCAATTGTTTAAATGCATTGGTATCTTCATCAATTAAAAATGTAAGTCTATCTTTTAAGAATTGAGATTTAAGACCAATTTTATCCATTTCATTTTTTAATTTAGTAAAATCTTTCTTTTCATGAGTAAGACTTGCTACCATTGATGATAATGATGCACCCAAGGATCCCACTAAGGCTGATACGGAGCCACCTCCTGGAGCTACACTATTTCTTGAAAGTTCATTAACAAATTTTCTTATTGTAAGAGATGATAATTCATTATTGGTTTTGCTTATGGCATTTTCTATAATTTTGTCTTCGGGCTTAAAGCACACAACATCATTCAGCCCTAAAGATTGTATAGCAATTTCAATAATATCTTCTTTAGGGATGCCTAAAGATCTAGATTGTTTTTTTAAATAATGATTCCCTGCCATTAGCAATGCATCTTTAGGTACCAATCCCACTAATTCACTACCAGTTACACGAACCCCTCTTTCTTCTGCTAGTTTACAAGCTGCATCAAAAACATCATGGATAGATGAAAATTTGTAATTATTAAAATTAATTGATATCTGGGCACGTTTATATAAATCAACATACCAGCCAACCGCTTTTACCTCTTTAAATAAACCTTTAATTTTTATAGGAGAACCATCAGAATTTCTAACAATTTCACCATCTAATAGATTCAATGAATCAGGATTAGGTATTCGTTTACTTCTGCCACTTTCACGTAGTTCAAAAGCTATATCAGTAGCCAGCCTATGATCTCTTGTATTTAAATTAATATTATATGCTATTAGAAAATCTCGAGCACCAATAATTGTAGCACCTGACGCAGAATTGAACTTTGTTGAACCGTAATCAGGTCTCCATTTTGGATCTTCAAGTTTTTTAACTAGTCCCTCATACTCCCCCTTCCTAACATCAGGAAGTCGTTTACGATATTTCTTTTTAGAAGATTTTTCGTATAAGTAAACCGGAATGCCCAGTTCATTTCCAACTCGTTTTGCAATTCTTATAGATATTTCAATGCATTCATTATCAGAAACATTACTAACTGGAATTAATGGGCAGACATCAGTGGCTCCAATCCTAGGGTGCGTACCTTTGTGCTTAGTCATATCTATAACTTCGGAAGCTGTCTTAATGCCTAAGAATGCTGCTTCCTCAACAGCTGTTGGAGAACCAACAAAGGTTACTACAGTTCGATTGGTATCTGGACCAGGGTCTACATCTAATAGGCTAATACCATCAATACTTTCAATAGCATTGGTAATAACTTTGATTTTCGGTAAATCTTTACCTTCACTAAAATTAGGCACACACTCAATAAGCTTCATCAGTTTCCCTGCGTAACTTTTATCAAATAATTTATAAGCAATAAAACCACAGCCAATGACGATATTGTTACTAAAAGTGATCGTTGATATCTACGAGCTGGCAATATTTGTTTAAAATTTCTTTTCAAGTCATATACCTACAAATAAAAGCATAAAAAAATTAACAAATGGACTTATAAGCCACCATATAGGTGAAATCCGTGTCAACATTCCAAAGAGAATTAATCCCATTAAAATTTGCGGTCCATGAACTTGAAGTTTAATTACCAAATCAGGGTTATGTCGGATCATTAACCCTGAGAATATCTGAGATCCATCCAGTGGAGGAATAGGAATCATATTAAATACTGCCAACATAATATTTATCTGTGCAAACATAATTAGCATGCTCGATAAAACCCCCATGTTTCCAGTTAATCGAATTATTGATCCTGCAATAAAAGCCAATAATAAATTTGATGCGGGTCCAGCAAAAGCAATCTTCATCATATCAGTCCTAGGATTTGCCAGGTAGCGTGAATCAACAGGTACAGGCTTTGCCCAACCAAAACCAACAAAAAGAATCATCAATGACCCAAATAAATCTAAATGTGCCATAGGATTCAAAGTTAAACGCCCTGCATATTTTGCAGTGGGATCTCCCAGTTTATTTGCCACCCAACCATGAGAAAACTCATGGAAAACAAGTGCAAATAAAAGCACAGGAATAAGTAGAACAAGTACTTCTGGGGGTAACCTAAATAGCATATCTAAAACCTAGGGTGAAAGTCTCTATGAACCTGTTTCAAATGTTCTTTGTCCAAATGTGTATATATTTGAGTCGTGGTTATATCTGCATGTCCAAGCATTTCTTGGACAGACCTGAGATCTGCACCACCTTCAAGTAGGTGCGTTGCGAAAGAATGTCGTAATGTATGAGGACTCACCTCTTTATTTATATTAGCATTTGCTGTCCATTTCTTTAGAAGAATCCAAATCATCATTCTTGTTAACTTATTGCCATTGCGGCTCAAAAATATTTCTGCCACTTTAGATTTTTTTTTGGAAAGTTCTGGCCTTTCTTGATTTAAATAATTTGTTAAATTTTCTTTAGCAATGGGTCCAAGTGGCACAAACCTTTCTTTTCCTCCTTTACCTAATACACGTATCATATCTGAATCCCATAAAACATGTGCAATTTTTAAATCGCAGAGTTCTGTGACACGAAGACCGCACGAATACAAAAGCTCAAAAATAGCAAGATCTCTGATTGCCATAGGGGTTTTACTTGGAATTGAACTTAAAATATTCTCAATCTCCTGAATTGTCAAAATATTTGGTAATTTTTTCGGGACTTTGGGAATTTCCAAAAGATGAGCTGGATTATCTTTCATTAATCCCTTCTCTGATAGATAATTATGATATACTCTTATTGATGAAATAGCTCTCTTTATAGAGTTAGCTGACATACCTTTATCATTTAAATATCGAACATATGATCTAATATGACCCAATGTTACTTTAATTATAGATTGTATATTTAGTTCTTTATCAAGATAATCATGGTATTGATTTAAATCTCTCATATAAGACATCAATGTATTGTTTGATTTTCTACGCTCCGATTTAAGCTTATTCATATATTGATTAATAAAATGTTTCATAATTAACAGCGGATAGATGCCTCAACTGATTCACAAAGAATATGCTCAACAAGTAAGTGTCCTTCTTGAATGCGCTGTGTATCATTGGATGGAATACAGATGGAAATGTCACCCATATCAATCATTTTTCCACCTGTTTTACCTGATAAAGTAATAATTTTAAGATTATTAGCTTTTGCAGCATCGATAGCGCGAATAACGTTCATTGAATTTCCACTTGTAGAAATTGCAACTAATATATCACCTTCAGATCCTAAAGCTTCAATCTGACGAGAAAAAATAGACTCATAATCTGTATCGTTTGACCAAGCTGTGATAAAAGAAGAATCTGTAGTGAGCGCCAAAGAAGCAATGGCAGGCCTATCATGACTACGGAGTCCACCCATTAGCTCGGCGGCCATATGTTGAGCATCAGCCGCTGATCCTCCATTGCCACACCAGAGAATTTTATTTCCATTTTTTGAAGCATCAATCATCATTATTGCTGCAGATTCAATCTCATTTATACAATCATTTAACATTGAGAGTTTAACTTCAACACTATCTTTAATAATCTGCTTAATATCCAACATTATATTATTTCTTTGTAATTATTCGAATCAAGTAGAGCATTTAATTGAGACTTATCAAAATCAGTTATTTTTACGATCCATCCTTCCCCATAAGGGTCTGAATTCACTAGTTCAGGGTTATCTTCAAGATCTTGATTAATTTCAATAATCTTTCCTGAAACTGGGGCAAATAGATCAGCTACAGTTTTAACTGCCTCAATTGTTCCAAAAGGTTCATCTTTTGATATCACTTGATTTAGATCAGGAAATTCAATAAAAATAATATCACCGAGTTCACTTTGCGCATGATCAGTTATTCCTAACATTAATATATTGTCATCAATTTTTACCCATTCATGCTCTTTTGTATATTTTAAATCCTGTGGTAAATCCATTTTTATTCCCCCTTTTTTGTATAATTAAATGATTCTAAAAAACCGGTGTCAAAGTCTCCAGATCTAAATTTTTTATCTTTCATAATAGCTTGATGAAATGGAATAGTTGTTTTTGGTCCTTCTATAATTGTTTCTTCAAGGGCTCTCTCCATTCGATTTATGGCAGATTCTCTATTTGGAGAATGAACAATCAATTTCCCAATTAGAGAATCATAATTTGAGGGAATCTCATA
>Ga0208408_1001101_pt1 | contig 15720 bp, 10 predicted proteins | sample ETNtaG_4_FD_185776 | JGI IMG/M metagenome (GOLD analysis project Ga0208408, IMG submission 185776) | Marine microbial and viral communities from oxygen minimum zone, Eastern Pacific Ocean - ETNP201406SV67 (SPAdes) (version 2) | ecosystem: Environmental > Aquatic > Marine > Oceanic ... | reverse complement strand
ACTGGAGATGGATTAACATACACCGAAGGTACTGCTGCAATTGGTGGTCTTTCAACTGCTACCAAGTACTTCGTCATTAAGGTTGACGCTGACACGGTTAAACTTGCTACAACTAAATCTAATGCTGATAGCAATACAAATATTGACCTAACTGGTCAGGGTACTGGTACTCATACATTCACAACTGATGGTACTGCGATCTCCTACATCTTGGAGAATGACTTAGAATCTCAGTTCTTATCATTTACACCGAACAGTAACTACTCATTCAGTAATGGTTCTATCTTAGCTGGTAGTTCTACTACTGCTCGTGGTACTGTTCAGTCATATAACGATGGTCAAATTTACAACTTCGTTATTACTGATGGCGGTGCAGATTACACTGGAGACTTCGCACTAACAATTAGTGCACCTGGTGGATCTGGAACACAGGCAGCTGCTACTGCTAATGTAACAAGTGGTATCGTAACTAAGGTTACTATTACCAATCCTGGTTCTGGATACTTCACACAACCAACTGTAACCGCACCTAACTCACCTACTAACAATAATGCAGTTATTGCTGCTCAGATTGAGGGTAGAGTTAACATCAACATTGCTAATAACATCAAGTTTGATGCTGGTGACTATCTTCTTGATGGTGCAAATGCTAATGAAGGTACAGGTACATATTCTCAGACTACGACTACTATAACCATAAATGAATCTAGTCATGGTCTTTCAAACGCATCTCTTGTTTACTTAGACTTTACAAGTGGTCAAGGTGCTGATGGTTTCTATACAATCTCTCTTGTTAATGCTAATGAGTATACAGTAACTTCAGCTACTTCAACAAGTACAACTGGTAACATTAGCAGAAAGAGAATCGTTGACCTCACACGAGTAATCAATACTTCTGCTTCTAATGCTGCGAACTGGACACAATTAACATCTACTAACATCGATGCTTCTAACATCGTTGCTGGTACTATTGACCCAGAAAGATTAGCAGGTAGAGGCGTATCAAACTCTTACACATTCTTACGTGGTGATTCATCATGGGAGTATGCACTACAAGCAATCAGACCTTCCACTCAAGATTGTATTGTTATTGATGGATCTGTCACAGACAGTACATACATTGATAGTATTACAATCACTAACGGTGGTACTAGTTACACAGACGGTACTTATCAGAACTTACCTCTTGCAGGTGGTAATGTTAGTATTACAGATAGTGGAGTTGCAAGAGCAACTTATACCGTAACATCTGGTGTAATTACTTCTGCTACTGTAACTGACTCTGGTACAGGATATACTGCTGGATTTAGTGTTACAATTCCTGCTGAATTTGGTGGTGGTAATGGAGCGATCTTAACTGCTGTTAAGGGAACAATCAACCGTGTATATGGTAACATAGAAATTGACATGAGGAAGGGTGATAACCTTACTCCTGCTGCCACTGTCTATGGTAACTACGGTGTCTTTAGGTTCCGTAAGGATGTTGCTAACCAAGCAATTGGTAATCAATCTGAAGGTGGTTTCTTAATTGATAATAATGGTCAGGTTGCTATTGACCAAGGACCAGGATCAGAACTTAATGCTGATAAACTGGATGGTAACCACGGTGCGTTCTATCAGAATGCTGGTAACCTAACTGCTGGTACTATTGACCCTGCACGTTTATCAAATACTACTTACAACATATCAATATCTGGTACTGCTGATACAGCAAACAGAATATTTAACGAGACTGCATCATTAACCTCTAACCCATCACCTTCACAGGCAGCGAATGGTATTGGTGCTGCACTTAGAAATAACAGTGCAACAGGTCTAACAGACGGTGGTACCACACACGGTATCATGACTTACAGACGTGAGGCAACTGGTACTGGTGCAATCCAAATAGGATTCACTGATAATGATAATCTCTGGTTAAGAGGTAACAGTGGCGGTAACACTGTATATGGTAACTGGTCTGAGATTTGGTCAGGTGCTAATGATGGTGCTGCAAGTGGCCTAGATGCTGACAAACTAGATGGATCACAAGGTCTATGGTATCAGTCAGGTTATAACTTCGGTAACTCTAAGGGTGGAATCAACAAACCCATGGGTGATATGTTCTTACCAGAAGTCCTCGGTCAGGACAAGATGGTCTTCGAGAACTTCTATCTTAATGATAGTGGACTGAAGTATACATTATATGTCCCAGACTTCCATGTGAGAACTGGTACTAACGGTAATGTTAACCCAAGTGGTACTTACACTATCTACTCTGATGTAGGTGCAACAAATAACATTGGTTCAATTGTAGTTGATGCTAATGGTGTTCAAGAACTTACTCATACATCTGGTGAAATATATTCATTAATCACAGGTACGATAGCATTTGTTGGTAACAATACCAACGCAAACATATACGTTGTTGGTCCTAACCCAGGAACTAAGTGGACTGTAACATCATCTAACTTAATCTCTGGTGGTTCTACAACCGTTATTGGATTACGTGATGCTGCTGCAGGTGCTAAATTACAAATTGGTAAGGCAGCTACTTCTACAACTCCAACTGTAGACTTCCGTTCTTCTGGTCAGGCTCCAAACTATGACGTACAATTCATCATCTCTGGTGGTAATACCAATGATGGTAATGGTACTATAAGAATTAACACTGGTGATATTACCGTTAATGGTAACACCGTGTGGCACGCAGGTAACGATGGTAGTTCATCTCAGCTCGACGCTCACTACTTAGATGGGTTTACTCAGTCTACTTCAGCAAGTGGTAATACAATCGCCCGTAGAGACGCTTCTGGACACCTTACAGTTAACGATTTAACTGCTGACCAAGGTACCTTTGCTAACACTGGTACTGGAGTTTTACAACTTGCTGGTGCTAATGGTGTTGATTTAGGTAAGGCAGCAACTAACTCTCTATCCATTAAGGGTAGAAACGATGGTACTGTTGGTTACATCCGCTTTGGTACTGACACTAATGATCTTGGTTGGAATGGAACTCACCTATCATACAATGGTGTATACTTCCGTAATGCACGTTTAGGTGTTGGACAGGATAATCCTTCATCACCTTTACATGTCACTAAGGATCAAGATGGTCTTGCTGCATGGGCAACCTTTGAATCTGGTGCTACTAATGATGGTCGTATATTACTTGGTACGAGTGGTGGATCTCCTTCTATTACATGGGATGATACAGATAATGATAATGCATGGGTCATGGGTGCAGATGATTCTAACGTATCATATTTTGTTCTTAAAGGATTTGCAAATCCAGGTGCTGCAGCAACTATCAATGCTCAAGCTACTACTGGATCTTGTAACCTTGCGATCTATCAAGCTACTGGTAGATGGTTTATTAACAAGGCAGCTGGTACTGGAGCTGGTTCAAGATTGAATGTTGGTGGTGCTATTGAAACTGACAATCAACTTAAGTCTACTGTTGCAACTGGTACTGCTCCTATTGCAGTTAGTTCTACTACTGTATGTACTAACCTGAACGCAGACTTACTTGATGGTTACAGTGCACTTAACCTACCTTACCTACAAGGTACAGTTAACACTTGGATCCAAGATGCTGGTGGTCAGCAAAGATTCTACTTTGCTAACAACAGTCACACATACTTTAGAACTGGTGATGACTACTTCTTTAGAAATGATAGTGACCAAACATTCTCCTCATGGGACAATGGTGGTAGAGTTCACTTCCACGAACCAGGTTCCAACAGTATTCAGACAACATACAGATTACAAGTTACTGGAGATAACGGACTAAATATAAACGCCAGTGAAGGTTTATCAAGTGGTCAAAAGTCTACAGTTCTTAGAGCATCTGGTGATAAGCAGTGGATTGACTCTTACGGTGTTGTTAAACGTAATAGAAATACTATTGCGGAAAACATCACAATCGCCAACAATGATAACTGTATGAGCGCAGGTCCATTGGAGATAAATAACAATAACACAATTACCATTGACAACGGCGGTAGCTGGACGATAGTTTAAACAATTATGAGCACATTATCTGTACATAACCTACAAGGTATTTCAACTCATTCGTATACGATTGACGTACCTTCAGGACACAAATTAGATATAGATGGTAGATTTAGATTACCAAGCTATGCAGCAGCTTCAAAGCCAAACTCGCCATCAGTAGGCGAACTTATTATTGTTAGTGATACTGCAACATTAGAAGTTTGGACTGGAGATAGGTGGGCAAACTGCGGTGGTGGAAACCGTGGTGGATCTCAAGGTAATCCTGCATTCTCTGGTAAGGATGCTTATGATAATGGAAACCAGACATCTGGTACTGTATGGGTTACAATACCTGGCAGTGGAGCATTTGAATTTGATTATGATGCTACTGATCGTTTTGGTACTGGAGATAATGGGTGGATTAAATATGATGCTGCATTCTTTGGAGCAAATAATGCTGCCATAGCACACACAGAATATGGTAGTCCATCCACGATTATTCCTGCGTGGAACACTAACTCCACTAGCAGTACTAATAATGATACTATAGGAAATGGAACTCATAGAATTGGTAGAGAGCAAAGTCATGCTGGTGGTAACTCACTATCAACGATTAGATGCAGTCTACCTAATATGACTAAAGCCCATTACCAAGCAAGTTATGTAAGTGGTGGTAGTCAGACTGCTGACTTCTGTGCATTTACTCAAAACTTTAGTGGTATTGTAAACAACTCACCATACCAAAATAATGGTTGTGGTTATTGGGCTGTTATTTTTGATGGTAATACATCTGGAAACTTTAGTAGCAACATGCTTATTCTTGATCCAGGTAACTTAACTAGTGGTAACAACTCCCACTCTCAAAATATTGGACCTTTATCGTTTGGTACAGAGAGAGGAAGTTCTTCAGCACCTTGTCAGGTGATTTGGGGAACCACAGATGCTTATAATGAGTATCGCTATACAAATAGTTGGACACTTTGGTTGCATTAAAGAATTATGGCATCTAGAATTAAAGTTGATGAAGTAACAAATAGAGCCGAATCGGGGGCAGTTAATTTCCCTACTGGTGGTGCTTCTTTTACTGGCAACGTAGCAGTTACTGGAAATATAGATTTCACTGGTACTCTATTACAAAATGGACAACCATTTGTAACTTTACCTACTCAGGATACAAGTAACATTGGTGCTGTTCTGAGATCTGGTGGTAGTACTGGTCAGGCATATTGGGATGAAGGTAATGAGGGAACTGCAGAAGGTGCGAATCAGGCAGCATATAAAGCAGGATTTGATATCACAAGAGGATTTAGTCAGTGTGGTTATCGAGGAGGAACTTCGTATAAGAACGTAAGTAGACTTGTACACTCGACATTCACTCAGTCTAACTTAGGAGATTTAACTACATGGTCAGGTGCATATATTGACTCTGCATGGAATACAGCATTTAAGAGTTACATATTCTGTACTGGAGATGGTTGGAACTCAACTACTGACTTAGTATCATCTATCAGTATGGTAACAGAAACCAATACTGGTGCAGCGACCTCTATGGCAGGAACGAAGCATAGAGCTACCTGTATGAAAAAAGACTTTACTTATGCATATGTGCATGGTGGTGGTAATAGTAGCAACATGGTGAAATATAACTTATCAACTGCTGCAAACTCATTTGGTACAACCCATCCTAACGGCACACAGAATAACCCTGCTGGTGGACAAGGTGCTACAGTAGGTTGGATTGCTACTGGTAGTAAACAGAGTTATAACTTCTCTACCGAAACTTTCCATGGTTGGACAGATGGACCAGGAACTGATGGTACTAACAAAACTCTTTCAAGTAGAAATGGTTTTGGGTACTGGAACACTTCTGGTGGTTATCGTACTTCTAGTGACTGGCATGTAAGAGATTCTTACAATGGTGGTCGTAGAGCATCTGTCAGTAAAAATGGCATAACTACTGGTGAGGAAACATTCCATACTGGAAATGAATATGGTTTCATTTGTGGTCAGTATGATGGTAACCAGAATAACAATGGTTATCTATTCACTTATGCAAGTCATAGTTTCCAAAGAGATAGTAGAATGGATAGGAGTGGTCCTCCAGGAACAGCATCTGCTGCTGGTTCCGAATACGGTACCTTAATGTACGGATACACAGGATTCTAACATGAGCGAAGAAATTAAACTAAAGTACTTCATAGGAAGAAGAAGTGATGATATTGATTGGTTATCAACAGCCAATATCATTTGGAACATGTATGGTATCTGCGTATTTTCCGTAGAAGAAAAATGGGTTAGAGATTTATACACTCTACCAAAATCATATGAAGAGATAAGTGAAGATTTAGGTAGGTGGGGAACCAAGCACTTTGGAGAAATTCGTGCTATAGTTAAAGTTACAGATGAAGACCCTTTATCTGAAGATGATGAGTATGCACTTGAAGAAGTGGGTGATGGTAAAACTAAAGTTGAATTACCACAGGAAAGGTATGATGCTGCAATAGCATTCATGAAGTTAGCAGCAAAACTTATCATTGAGGATCAATATGATCGTAAGTTCTTATCGTTAAAAGCAGAAGAATCTAAGATTGAACAGTTCCTCTGGGAGTCTCAGATTAGAGAAGCAAATAATTTGGACGGTGAAACACCTGTTATAGATAGTATAGTTACTGTCAAAGGAACTAAAAAGGAAGACGTTGCTGCTGCTATTAAGGCAGGTCAAGCAGATTTTAAGGAGAAAGTTGTAGCTTTGTACACAGAAATGCTTAAAATTAAGCAAGAATACAAGGACTGTGCTACAATAAAAGAACTAAACGTACTTTATCAGAAGTACATGGGTATGCCAATACCTCATGCTCAAGCAGCAGAACTTGGTCAGACTCATGTAGTTAATGGAGTACAAACTGTAGACAGCGTGGAGCCTGGATTAAAAGTTTAATTATTTTATACTATGACTGAGATTACCGCCCAGAATATAGAGGATTGGGTAGAATCCTCTATGCACTATGGCATGACTGGAGAGCAAATTAAAAATTTTGTTATCAATTCACATGTCACTGATTTTCGTCAACTACGTCAAGCTTTAATTGAGATTGAAAGTAGGAACCATGAAAGGAAGAAAGTAAAATTAGATAGACATAGAAAGACTGTAAAGATACGTCAACTTCAAGAGAAATTAGAAATAGAAGACGATCCATTTGAGAGAGAACTAATTCAGATTGATATTGATGAATATCATTTGGACTTAGGTAAGTTTGATGTGAGCATACGTCAGTATGATCATGAACTGGAACCTTTTATGAATTATGTTCGTAAGCATTATAAATCCATTGAAGAGATGGGAGAAGCTGCTGACTATACTGAAGAGGAAGAAAGAAAGTACTGGATTGCTCGTATGGGTAAACAGGCTGCTATTGACATCTATGCTAATGGTAGAATAGGTATTGGTAATATGGATTCAATCGCTATGATGCGAGAGGAGGATCAAATCTATGCTGTCAGTATAGCAATGCAATATTCAGGAATGCTTAATGCAGGTATTGCTAAGGTTCAGAATAGTATGAAACCTTATATTGATAAGATGTTAACAGATGGAGAACCACCTAGGTTCCCAACATTCGATAACATTGAAGATAACCTCAACTTAGAATTATTCAATCAACTGACAGCGGAACATAGTGATGAACAAAAAAGTCTTCAGTCTACCGATAAACCCGAAGCTGAGTGAGCACTTTGTAGTCAATACATTCCTCCCTTTCTTAGAAGAATATAAAGAATACATATTAGATCTATATTTTACTTGCAGAATCCCCCCGTTCGATCAGGACGCTATGGGGGATTGTTTTGCTGAGAACCAAGCTTTAATACAATCTGCATGTTATATTTCAAATAAGTCTAACATCCCTTTATCTGCTACTTTTAATAATATATGGGTAAGACCAGATCAAAAGAATTTAGATCTTTGGATTGAAAATTTTGCTCCCATATACAATGCTGGTGTTAGGGTTGTAACCCTTCCACATACATCATGGGTATCTACTGGTCAGATTCAACAAGTATTTCCAGATCTGTTTATTAAGAATACTATTCTTAGAGAGGTAACCAGACCCAATGAGATAGTTGCCTTAGCAGAAGCTGGGTTTCATTATATAAATCTTGATCGTGATCTCATGAGGGATCGTGATCAATTACTTCGTATTCAAAAGGCAAAGGATTACTGTAAGTTCTTAGGTAAACCTGTCATGTTATCAATGCTAGTCAATGAAACATGTTGGGGTGGTTGTCCTATCATGCCAGAGCATTATCAATATAATAGTACTAGAGGACCAGATGATCCTATATTCTTTGCTAGTCCTATAAGTAGAGTTTCATGTTCTACGTGGGATGTAGAGCATCCAGAGTATGATTTGAAAGGAGCTAATCTTCCACCTTGGAGATCCGACTGGGAAGAATTTCTTGATCTGGGTATTGATGCTCTCAAACTACATGGTAGAGAAAGTATGATGAGACTTCAGGAGAGTATGGATCTCATTAAAAGATGGGCAGGTAAAGAAGAATATATGTTCCCTGAGTATAAGAAATATCAGGAACAATTGAATATGAAAGATTCTCCATTTGTTAAGTGGAGAGAGAAGATTAAGACTTGTAAGTTTGATTGTTGGGATTGCAACTACTGTGAGAAAGTAGTGGAATCTCATATGAAGAAATCAGATTTGATAGTACATCCACAAGTAGAAACTTGTATTGAAGCATTTATTAATTCTGGTAAGTACCTATCAAATCATAAGACATATGATCCCAATGATCCAAGTGCATACTATAATGTAGAAGGTTTATCATCACCTAGAGTGAGACACTTCCTTAATAACTTATGTTCCCAGGAAGGTGCTGTCTATCTTGAGATAGGTGTATACGCAGGTTCTACCTTTTGTGCTGCTATACAAAATAATGATATGGTGGCTGCATATGCTAATGATAATTGGTCCGAACCTAATCTACAACCAGAAAGAAAAGATATTAATTTAGCATTAGAAGATGTTACTGTTAGTACCTTTGTTAAAAATCTACAGACAAATATAACCACGGAGACTTTAGATTTCGATATACAAGTACTTAACGGGGATTCATCTCAACTAGGTAAGAAGGATTTTAAACAGAATGTTAATATAATCTTTTATGATGGGGATAATGCAGAACATAAAATGATAGAATTTTTTAACAATATGTTAGATTTCACTGAGAATGTTTTTACTCTAGTTGTTGATGATGCAAACATAGAACAGAATGTTGCTATAACAAAGGGTTGGGTTGAGAAACAGAACTTAAGGATCTTGTATGAAAGAGAGTTACTCAATGAACAAGAAGATCCTAAAATGTGGTGGAACGGTTTATACGTCTTAGTCTTGACTAAATAGATTAGGACTTATAATAGGTAGTAATGGGAACTCTCAACTGTAGCAGTGTAAATGCTAGTACGTTAGATGCCGCTGCTCATTTAAACTTCCCTAGTTATACTGAGGGTGGTAAACCTTCTAGTGGTTTAGATGTTGGTGCGACGATTTATAATAGCACTAGTGAGAAACTAGAAACTTGGAATGGATCTGAGTGGATGGAAATTGGTGGTGGATCAATACCAGATGGTTCAACCGCAGACAAAGCAGCAACAAGTGCATCTACAATATTACAAGCTGATCCAACAGCAACAGATGGTGTATATTGGATCTTGTTGCCTAGTGTAGGTGCGAAGCAAGTATATTGTATGATGGACGCAAACCACTTAGGTGGTGGGGGTTGGATGTTAGCATGGAAGTGTACTAGAGGAAGCACATTCCATTATGATACTAACTACTGGACATCTACAAACACATATAATGAAACATCTCAGTTGAATAGAAACGATGGTGATCATAAGAACCACGCATTCAACTATTTTGTTGCAACAACTTTGGGTGCTGTATTTCCAGACTTGAACAATGGTGGGCAATCATCTGTTGGTTACAATGGTTGGACTTGGAAGCAAGGTGGTATAGGACAGACATGCTTACAAAGATTCCAGAGTAACTATCGTATATCAAGTAACCCTCGTGGAGAAAGTATGTACGTCGGATCTGGATTCACAAACCAGAATGGATTCCAATGGTATGGGTTTAACTATACTGGATCAAGTAACAATGCTATGCGTTGGGGATTTGGTTGGAACAACGAAGGTGGTGAGAGTTCAAATGACGTTTGTAGTGGCATAGGTCATCGTAGAACAGACTCTTCTGCAGGAGATCACATCTACTGTTGTCAAGGAACCACTGGTGTAAATAGAACCTGTCGTGCGGAGATCTGGGTACAATGAATTTATCTGCTACAGAATATCTACTCATCCTACAGATGCGTAGTGATAGTTCCTTAACTCTGTCAACAGCAGAAGAGGACTATATTAAAGGTCTTAGATTAGAAGGAAAAACTTCTATACCTAGGCTGCAACCAAAAAGAGAGAAGTGGCATACTTATCTTCATTATATTTTGAAGGTAAAGAAAGATGCAGAGGCAGGGATCATCTCTACACTAGAATCAGGTGCTAATGACACACAGTTGATAAGTGATGCAGCTGCATGTTATGACAATGTGAAGAACTTAAAACTAGGAGTTATTGATCTTGCTACTTATGAAAGTAATATAGCAGCATTGAATTTATCAACTGTTGATATTCATAAGTTGAAGTATATGGCATCTCAAGTGGCAATAAACTTTCAAAAAGAAGTTTCAACTACAGATCCAGCATTGATTGGTCCAGATAGCGTAGCATTGCCTGATCTAGAGTGATTGTGCTATACTAAATAATATACTTATCATTTTAAAACATGGATATTGAGAAGATGGTGGAGGAGTTCACCAATCAATTGAAAGAACAAAAAGCAACTGCAGTTGAACTTGAAAAGCAACTTAAGAATCGCAATGAGCAAATCTTAAGATTGGAAGGTGCTATTGAAGCACTTCAACTGACACTTAAAAAGGATGAAATAGAAGATGGCACTGAAGGCAAGTCAAGCTAGACAACAAGAGCATGTAAATTCTACGCAGTTCTATATTCCTTTTGATGGAACTGCGGTTACATGTCCTTATAAAGTAGGCGATATCTATGATACTAGAGAGGTGATCGCAATTGGATTCACTGAGAATGCCTATGGACATTCTTATCACATTATTGTGGAAAGAGATAGATCGCACTTGAGAACTAAGTTTCAATTTGATGCAAAGCATGATTTGAAATTCAGTAAACCAGTAGAGAAGATGATCCAAAGACCATCTGAAATTGATATTAAAAAATACTTACCTGATGGGGTATGAACTTAGAGCTTGGAGTAAAGAACCTTTAGATAAGGTTGTAACTAAGACAAATAAGTATTGGATAGAATATTCTGATGGGTCTCGCCTCATAGACCTTCAGTCTGGAAATTCTGCGTATATATTAGGTTACGGTAATAAAGAAGTGATGGGTGCTTTGGCACCTGAAGTTAATTTTGTTAGAGGTAATCGAGGAGAGACCTCTGAATTGTGTATAAAAATGACAGACCTAGTTTGCTCAACAGGCAACTGGGATGTTTTGTCTTGGGCTATATCTGGATCATCTGCAGTTGAATCTGCAATTAAAATGAATGATCAGTATTGGGGTAATCAAAGTAACTACATTGTTACCTTTACACCAAGCTATCATGGAACAACATTCCTTACTAGAGATATGAGTGAGGTTGATAGTCTAAGTAAGAGACTTAAGAAGGTACCAACTCCTATATGGAAAGATGTAAAGGATCAAGCAAAGGCTGAGGAGAAGGCACTTAAGTATTTGGATCTTGTTATTAAGTCATATAATTGTTGTGGGAGAAAGATTGGATGTATAGTTATGGAAACTCTACCCTGGATTAATGGTGGTATTCCATGGTCAAAATCTTGGTGGAGAATGATTCGTCGTATATGTGACGAGCATGATATCCTTATGGTAAGTGATGATTGTGCAGTATGTTGGGGTAAGGGTGGAGATTACCATGGGTATAAAAGGTATGGAGTACAACCTGATATATCTGCATTGGGTAAATCTTTAACTGCTGGATACACACCTCTTGGTTGTGCTGTTGCTAATAAGAAGGTTGGGGATGTAATAAGGAATAAGGATTGGACGTGGGGGCATACCTGGCAACCTACCATGACAGGTATATCTGCTATGAATGCAGTTAATGATATTATTGTACGTGAGAATTTGTTCAGCAAGTGTCAGGATATTGAAGATAAACTTAGATCTATATCAGAAGAATTCTTAGATAAAAAATATATTACTAACTATAGACTTGAGGGTTTACTATTATCATTGGATGTTCATAGAGATCTAAGTCAAGAGGAATTGCAAGAGTCAGGAATAGTATTGACCAAGACTAGAAATAAGTCCATGAGGATCATTGCCAATTTCTTATGGGATGATGAATTCTTTTATGAGATGAAAAATAGACTATCCAATTTTTTCAGTATAAATACAACTGAAGGATAATAGTGCACTGTCAGAATGAAGAGGGTAGTCGTTAGGGTATCTGATAATTATAGTTTGGATTCCGCTGCTGCAGCAATTCTAAAATTATACGGTTATCTCACCTTTGTAGAACAATTTAGAAGTTTTTCAATCATCACTTTTGATTGTCCAGATAAGTATTCAAGCGGATTGCTTGAGAGATTAAATGCTTTAGGACCAGTCAAGAAGTGTACTTGGGATGCTGATGATAAATTCTCTGTTGATCCTGTTGATACAGGGGCAACTTTAACCGTTGATAATTCACAACCATTAGATCTTAATACTACTGGTGAAACTACAGCATCAAGTAATACTAGAAACTTAACCACTAGTGGTTCAGGTACCATCTATGTAAAGGTACAGAACTTTAGTGGTAATGATTTATATGTATTCTCTAGTAGTCCTAGTGGAACATATTCTTTATACGCAAACCAGACTGGATTTGCTCAAGGTGGTACATATACATTCGATCAATCAGATTCTTCAAACTCTGGACATCCATTTAGGTTCTCTATAACACCAGATGGAACTCACACTACTGGTGGTACAGAATATACAACAGGAGTTAGTACTACAGGTACACCAGGTACAGATGGTACAACAGTTTTAACAGTAAGTGCTTCCTCAGCTTCTATTCTATTTTTCTATTGTACTGCTCATCCTAATATGGGTAGGTATTCATATACTACTATTAGTAGATATGGTACAGTTAATATACATGACTTCTGGCACTTAGACAGAATCACAAAACAAGACAGACAATATTTAAACGGAACATATAGTTACAATCAAACAGGTGATGGAGTTGATATCTATGTAATTGATACTGGGGTTCGTGGGGCAAGTAGACCTACAGGTAACAACGCTGCTTTACATCCAGAATTATATGATCCTGATTTTGTATCAGATTTGAACGGTGCTTCTGAGCAACAGAACTATCGAGTATTCCAGATGTCTCATTATGCTGGATCCTATGGATCTAACAATGAGGATGATAATGGACATGGAACTTACTGTGCTATATTATCTGCTGGTAGAACTGCTGGTATTTCTAAGAATGCAAAAATATATGCAGCTAAAGCATTTAGTTCAACTAACTCTGGATCATTCACTGCAATCTTAAGTGCATACCAGGCAGTTATAGATCACAATGATTCTGGTAATGGTAACTATAAAGGTAATACTAGACCTGCTATTATCAATGCATCCTTTGGTCCTACTATACCTAGTCAGCCATATCCATATGTTGAATTGAATGATGCTGGTGACGATAGTGGAACTGATGAGGAAATCTTAGATGATATTGAAGGAACAATTTCTTCATCACATAATATAATTGTATGTCGATCTGCTGGTAATGGTTTTAAAAACTATAGTGATGTATTTGCAGGTCCAATGCAGACTAAAGCTATTGCTGGTTCAAGAACTGCTGGATATGCTGACAACGCAACTGGTGGTATTAACACTGTAGATGTTGATCAGAAAAAGATTTGTGTTGGTGCTACTGAATATAATGATAGATGGGCAGACTTCTCTAACTATGGTTCTGGTGTAACAACTGTTGCTCCAGGTGCTAGAATTTTAAGTCCATCATATGATTGGACTGCTAATACTCCATATACAAGTTCAGCTAATTACTCAACAATTAATGGTACATCATTCTCATGTCCTATTGTTAGTGGTATAATTGCTGCATGGTGTGGTAAGAATGGATTTACACTTAGTACAAATAATATAGCAGGACAAGCAAAAGAGTTCATTAGAGGTACAGGTGCTACTGGTGATATCACCAAGGGTGGTCATGTTAACTATCCTATCAATAGTATTGAAGATAAGAAACTTCCATCTAATCCATTTGAAACCTCAAACGGATCTGATTTTATCGTAGTCTCATTCAACTCCTCAGATGCAGCACACTTTATTGGAAATGTTGGTAAGAAGGTTCAGTTAAGAACTACAGGTTCAACTGGTGCGTTGACTGTTGGTGGTGTTGACTTAGCTGCATTATCTCAAAGTGGATGGTTGAATATTCAAGCAGAGAGTGCTGTTAATAATACTATTACTATTCAAGCTAGTTCAAATGCTACTGCTAGTACAACTGGTGGTGGAGATAATAACTATCTTGCATTGATAAATGTAGAAGAGAAATATCATGAAGGAACTGATGGTGTAGTAGGTACAGGAACAACTTTAAGATCCCAGACCGATGTTCAAGAAGCTGCTGGTACTGGAACATATACTAATGTTATCTACTACCCAGTAGATAGTGGTGTTGACTTTAAATATGATGCTAATACAGATACTCTCACAACTAAACGTGGAGTATTCTTCCCATATGTTGATAGTAGTGTAACTTGGCAAGCATCTTCAGGTGCAATAACAGGAACTCCATTTGCTAATGGTGCTTCTGTAAGTATTGATATTGGTTTGGTAGGATTAACATTTGCAAACGAACCTACTTTAGAATCATATAGTCTTAGTGGAGATAGTATTGCAGCATCTGGACTTGCATTAGATACATCAACAGGTGTATTGAGTGGTACAGTAACTGCAGATTACGTTGATACTACATTCAACTTTACTGTAACTGAGAATATTACAGGTAGTGCTCAATCATATTCTTTCACAACTTCAGGTACTGGTGTACTTGTTAATATTACACAACAACCAACCGCACAATCTGTTGAAGCAGGTTCAGGTAACACTGCATCCTTTGGTCCAGTTGCAGGTATTAGTTCTGATGGATCCACAATTACATTCCAATGGCAGTTCTCTAGTAACGGTGGAGTAGGTTGGTCTAATGTTTCTAATGGTGGTGGATATAGTGGAGCAACTACAAATACTTTAGTAGTTGATGATGATTTTGCTAAGAACACTTATCAGTATCGTTGTGAGTTAGATACTATTACAGCAGTAACACCCTCATATACTAATGCTGTAGCATTAACAGTATTCAGAACAATTACTATAAGTAATCAACCAGTCAACTCAACTCCAGTAGCACCAGCAACTGCATCATTTAGCGTTACTGCATCTACTCTTGATTCTGCTGCCTTATCATACCAATGGCAGAAATCAGAGAATGGTGATGGAGTCATTTATGGATATATAATGGGTGCTACCAGCGCAACATATACTACAGGATCTACAACCTATGATGATAGCTATGGAGACTATTATCGTTGTGTCCTTTCTGC
>Ga0208408_1001089_pt1 | contig 15822 bp, 4 predicted proteins | sample ETNtaG_4_FD_185776 | JGI IMG/M metagenome (GOLD analysis project Ga0208408, IMG submission 185776) | Marine microbial and viral communities from oxygen minimum zone, Eastern Pacific Ocean - ETNP201406SV67 (SPAdes) (version 2) | ecosystem: Environmental > Aquatic > Marine > Oceanic ... | reverse complement strand
TTTTAATAGATGTTGATGAGATTTCATCTGATGGAAAATATGAATTATTAGAGGGGTATGAAGTTGTTTTCACATCAAAAAATAGTTATGATGAAACATATACAGGTGATTTGTTTTATTCTTGGGGTATAAACTCAAGTCTCGATTTGAATATATTTAATACAACTGAGGTAAGCTTTGTTGTACCTGATTATTTAGGCAGCAATCAGGATTTTAAATTAAGCTTAACAACGGATGATGGCTTATTGAGTACAACTATTCCTTCAGAAAATGCAGCTGATAATTTAATTTTTATAGCTAGAATGCCAATTTTATCTATATCTAATAACTCAAGTTCGGAAACAGAAGGAGAGCTAATTAGAATTGATGGAGGATTTTCTAATGATCCGCTAAGCTCAAACTTAAATGATTTAGATTTCACCATAACATCTACGCCTTCATTAGATATTATTGGATATTGTAGTGATAATCAAGATATCGATTGTGAAGATTCTAGTTGTGATGAAAGTGCTTATTATTGTTTAGACAAGCAAGTAAATAGTCCACTTAATATAAATTGTGAGCTCAAGAGTGAAGGTGGTATTGTTCTTGGTTATATGTATGATGATTCTTGTCAAACACCAGGAGATTCTTGTTACCAATGTCAAAATATTGATGATAAGTATAATTGTGATAATATGTTCTGTGCATGGGATTCAATTAATGGTGTGTGTGAATTATCAGAAGATATTGATAATGGTACTTGTATAGATGAAGATATAGCTGAAACTTCTTGTTGTTTAGCTGGGTGTGGTCATCCAGGAGATTCGTCAAATTTTACTTATGATTCTTGTGCTACAGGTTGTGAAAAAGATTGTCCTATTATAAGCTTAATCAATAATAATAAATGGACTAAATGTGTAGAAAATAAATCTGTTTCATATACATATTTAGAAAAAAGTATTGGTGAAGATCGTACTTATTCAATAGATGTAGATGCAACTAAAAAAATAGTACATAATGTTGTTGATTTATGTTCTGACTTTGTTTCTGAAACAGAGCTGCAATGTTGTGAGGCTAATGAGGGAACATGGAATAATTCTTCTGAGTTATGTTCTAATGGAACAGCTTTTTGGATGAATTCTGAAAATACAGAAGAATCATTACCTGCTATTACTAATAATTTTGAAATTGAAGTTGTTGCTAATGATCCAGTACCAAATGCTGGTTATAGATATGAGACATTGAGTACTACAAATACAAATGTTACATTAAGACAAGTAACTTGGTATAATGAATCTGATTCAAAGTCAATTACAGAAGGAACACAGATTGTTCTTGATGGTTCTAGAGCTTATGACCCTCAGTCTGATGCAACATCAACTTCTTATTGGAGCGATGATGATAAGTGGGAAACTCTAGATTCTGAAGATCAATTGAAGATTATAAGTTTTTATGATGATAATGGACTAAATCCCAAAGATGGATATACATATACTTGGGTCCAAACATTTAATACAGCTGTAAATTCTGAAACTGGATGTGAGGAGCAAGTGGGCCTTAGTTATACTATTTCTGATTTTAATTTAATAGAAAATCAAGTTAATCCCAGTTTTTCTGCTCCATTATTAGAGACAGCTGATTTGATAAATGGGGTAGAATTAAGTTTTAATTTGATTATCACAGATGGAGAAAATACATCGCATAATAGTTCTGTATCTGTAAAAATTGTTGATAATAAAGCACCTGTCGCTGTAGTCGGTGATTATCGAATATATAACGATTTCCCACAAGCATCACCGGTAGACGAAGACATGTATTTCTATGGGTATAGTTCAGAAGATATTGAAGGTGAGTCTGATGTTCTAAGAGCTATATTAGGCTCTGAATATACTCTGATTGGAGAAAATTCATATGATGACACTCCTTATCAAAGTTTAATATACACTTGGACTGCCCCAGTAGGAATTGATTTGTCTGATTTAAATACTCAAAATCTAACATTTGATATACCTTCTGATTTATGCTCAGATAAGATGTCTCTAACTGAAATTGATTGTTGTGAAAACAATGATGGTACGTGGTCTTCTAATCAAATATGTATAGATGGTACAGCTACATGGATAGAAGAGAAAGAATTACTTTTCAATTTATCAGTTTCTGATGGAGAGCTTTCTTCAGATGTAGATATAGTTTTACTATATTCTAGCTATAGCCCACCTGAGCAGCCATCATTATTTGCTACAAAAGATCATGGTAAAATCAATTTGTATTGGGATGATGTTGCATCAAACTCTATTGATGATTTGACTAAATATGCTGATTTTGAAGGATATAAAATATATAGAAGCACTGATTATGGACAAACATGGGGAGATGCTATCTTTTCTGATGGTGTTGCTGTTAGTTGGAAACCATATGCACAATATGATTTGTCAGCTGAGCAGGACAGTACATATTGTTTATATAAAAATGATTTTTTGCAATGTATGTTAGATTCTGACGAAAATATGATTCATACAGGAGCATCAGTCTTTAGATTTGATGATGTTTCGGGCAATTTAGATTGGTATGAAGGATACTATTGGCAAGATTTAGGAGATAACACAGGGCTAGTCCAAAGCTATATCGATGAAGATGTTATTGATGGTGTAGACTATACATATAGTATTACAGCATATGATAGAGGAGTTGCTCCAGATACATTGCAGTATGGACGATTTGGTGTAGTCTCATCTGAATCTGAAGGTACAATTACATGGGATAAAAATATTTGGTTGAATCAAAACCCTATTTATACTTTTAAGCAAGTAGTTGAGGCTGATTCATTTTATTATTATAAAATGAATCATGATATTTTAGAATCATATATTGATGAAAATAATCAGCTTTTTTATAGATTGGAAGTCCCATCTGAATGGAATGTAGGTCAAGCTGATGAAGTAGTATCTCAAAATGAAATTGATAATGGAGTCCAAATTTGGGATACAAATGTTGTCTGGCCAATTTCAAATCCAGATGAATTTCCTTATATGTATAGTTTGGAATCTAAAATAGGTTCAAATATTGAAGAAAAGAATTTTGTAACAGTTAGTCCAGGATTTTATGCTTCCAATGTTTCTTTTCCTGATGAATCTGATTTGGATCAATTTATAGCAGCTGACTGTGAAGCAGTTGGTGATGGTAATAAATATTATGAAATTGTAAACGAAGCAGATCTTACAAAAGGATATGTCAAATTAGAAATTGATGCATTATCTGGAGGTGATGTTTTTGAAAATTACAAAACAGAGGAAGCATGCTTATATGCTTATAGAGTTGAAAAAATAGAAAGTGAATTTTCACTTGATCAATATTTGACTTTAGAAGCACCAGATGATGCAACAGAATTAGATGGATATTTAATTAAATATCTGCGATCTGGAGCTAATAATTATATAGATGGATTGGATGTTATTTCAATTAATACAATTAAAAATTTACCTGGGTTCTCTCAAGATGATGATTATGTTTATCTTCCTGACTATCTTATAGAATGTCATAACCTTTCATATTTAGATGATCCTGATTTAACACAGAATTGGACAGAATTTTTTGATGGTATTAGAATGAGATTTGATAATTCTTTAAGAAATGAACCATCAGTTGAAGGTGCAGCATTAAAGGAGATTTATTCAATCTTCAACCCAAATCATACAGTCCCAGATTCTACTTTTGCAGAATATTTGACAGATGATCAATATGGAGGAGCATATGGTCAGATAATATTGAAATATGCAACAAGCTCATTTGCTAAAAAGCCATCATATGAATACGAGTTAGAATTTTACAATACTAGTTTCCCTGATACAGCAAGATTTAATACAACTGGAGGTAATGCATCTGACTTTTATCATTTAGATGAGTGTGGAACAACATTTGGAACACTTCTGCCATTTAAAATTAAAAATACAACTACAGGCAAATATATCAAAGTAGCTCATACTGATCTTGGTATTTGGAATAATGAAGATTTGTATATACCACCGAGTTTTGAAACTCCTGATGATATTACAACACATCCTGGATATGGAGATTGTGTTTGGTCGCCAGGAGAATGGCTAACTTTTTATTATGATGATGTTTTAGTAGGAAATGCTGAAGAAACAGAAGAAACACCTACATTTATTTTACAATTTAACTATCTTCCATTTGCTGTTAATTTTTATAAACCTGAATTATGCCCAGCTATATCAGAATATGACCAAACTATAATATATCCTTCTGGTAGCTGCGTAGAGTATTCTGGAAATGTTTGGTTTGCGCAAAATGAAATAAAGCCTTCTGACAATAATGGGCAAGGTTTTCTTCCTAGTGAATGGTACCCAGATGCTAATCAAGATATAGAGCTTAATGTTAATCCATGGAAAGTTGTATATCCTTGGAATGACGGAGATAAGTTAATTATTAAACCACAAAAGTGGTTTGTTGATGGTGATTATTGGATTGCTGATATGTCAATGCTTGGGGCATCTAAAACTGTAACTTCATCTGATTTGTCAGATATATCTGTAGTTCCTAATCCCTATATAATTAGTTCAAAATTTAATGAAGCTGTTAATTCGAATAGATTAAGGTTTACTCATTTACCTCAAAAATGTACAATTAAAATTTTCACTATATCAGGAGAGCTGGTAGATATAATAAACCATGATGATGATTTTGATGGAAATGAATATTGGGATTTGAAAAATTCAGCAGGAAAAAATGTTTCTCCAGGCTTATATATATATTATGTAGAATCAAGTAATGGTATTTCTAAAACTGGCAAATTTGCTATAGTAAGATGATAAGACAGATTAAAACATATTATATTTTCATATTAATTTTGTGTTCATTATCTTTTTCTCAAGATAATGTTGATGTGGTTACAAAAGTAGCGACATCTGCTGCAAACTGGTTAAAACTTGAAACAGGCACAAGAGCAATTGGAATGAGCGGTGCTTATACTGCTGCAGGAGATGATGTTTCTGGTATTCCTTATAATCCAGCAAGTGTTTCTTTTATAAAAGGTCAAGAAGGGTTTTTATCAACGACTCAATATGTAGCAGGTATAACATATAATGTTTTAGGATATGCTACAAATATGTCAGGTGTTGATTATGCTGGTATACATTTATTTTTCTTAGATTCGGGTTCTATGGATGTAACTAATGAGTTTTATCCAGATGGAACAGGCGAGACCTTTAATATGACAGGTCTGTGTGTAAGAGGGACATATGGTAGGAGAGTGACTAATAGACTGCGTATTGGCTTTACTGGTAAATATATTAGAGAGCAAATATATACTACGCATATGCAATCATTTGCGTTTGATATTGGATCTCATTTTGATACAGGCCTTTATGGATTTGTGTTAGGAATGTCTATTAGCAATCTTGGTCCAGAGGTAAAATATGATGGAGGTGGTTTAGAAATTGAATGCGAAGAATCCCCAACAGGGTATTGTCAGCAGATTGCAGAACCATTTTCATTACCTATGACATTTAGGATTGGCTTTGCTAATCATATAGTTGGTCCAGAAAGTGAATTTATTAAAAGCGAGAATCATAAATTTTTAATCTCTATCGATGCAATAAATCCAATTGATTTCACATTACATGGTGCTATGGGTGTAGAGTATGGTTTTGCTGATATGTTTTTTTTAAGAGGAGGAACACATTTTGGACATGATACAGCAGATATGAGTTTAGGGGCAGGGCTTCAGATAAACTCAGATGCATTTAGTTTGGGTCTTGATTATGCTTATGTGAATTATGGCATACTTGATTATACCCATCAATTTGGACTTAATTTTAAGTTTTAAAGATTTGTTACATTATTACACTACCTTTTTAGTTAAAAAAAATGTATTATATGTGGCGGAAAAATTTATACAATAAAAATTTTGTAATTTAAAAGAGGGGAAACAAAAAATGAATAATATTAAAAATATACTATTTATATCATTGTTTTTTGTGATAGCATTTGCAAAAACAAATGAATACAAAGTAAATAGTAACATCGAAATCGTAGTTAATGATGAACGTCCTGTGGTGATTGAAACATCATCTGACGTAGTTCCACAAAGCAGAGAAGAAATTGATTTGTACGTGGAAGATTTTGAAGGTGTAACAAGTAATTGGACGACAGGTTCGGGTTGGCAGCTTACTACGAGTAATTCTAATAGTGAAACTCATAGTATGCAATCTCCAAATGATGCCTCTACTACAGGCAATGTGTGGGATTTAATGTCACCTCAAGTAGATTTGCCGGCTCTTGGTGATGGCGAAACGATGGGATTTAGTTTTTGGTTGTATGGCGATACTCCTGATACTGATGGGAATGGAGATAATTATCTTGAAGATTATTATACGATATCAATTATGGATATTGATGCGTTAGCATGGCAGGCAACAAGCTTTGACTCGTATGATGGTAACTCTTATTGGTGTGGTGATGATGAAGTTGGTGGATATCTTGATAGTTGGATTCAATTTTTAGATACTCCTTCATTTACAGTACCAGCAGGTGGATCATTAACAGCTGATATGAAATGGTCAATTGAAGATCCAGCTGGAGCAGTAGTTGCAGGTACATGTACTGATGGTTGGGATGCTGCAAATGTAAGAATCTCAACTGATGGTGGTGAGACCTGGGCGCTTTTAAATGGTTCTGACCCATATGATTTTGATTGTGGTTATGGATGGCTTTGGAATTCAGGTGATTATGATACAAATGGACCTCTTAATGATGTTGCTGCAGGTTGGGGTGGAACAGAAGATTGGCATAATGTTTCATTTAGTTTGTCACAGTATGCAGGCCAAGAAGCAATAATTAGATTTGCATTTGGTTCTGACCCAGCTTATTCTACTCTTGATGATGGATCTATTACAGGATTTCATGTAGATAATATAGAAGTATCTGGTGGTGCTCTTGAATGTACGCCTGAAAATGATTGTGATATTACTGTAAATGGAGCAGTTTGGGTAGATCAATTTTATGATTATTGTGATACAGATAGACCTGGATATCAAATTTGGGAAGAATATGTAGCAGGTCTTCCTTTTAATGGTAATGTGTTTATGGATATAACTGATTTTGCTGAGAAAACAGTTACATTTAGATTTCAATCAAGATATGATGAAGATGATGATGGTGGAAATGGAACAGGATTATTTATTGACGATTTAAGAGTATTTAAAAATTCTGGTGGAAATACCCCTCCTCCAACAGGATTAACAGGTGAATCTCAAAATGAATCTGCAAATCTTTCTTGGAATGATATGAATGCTTCAGGGATGGAGGATTTTGCTTTTGATAATGGACAATTTGATGAAACTAATGGTATTACTATAAATGGTGATGGTGATGCTTGGGCTGCTGAAAGATTCGAATTTTTCGGTCCTTCAACAGTTAATTCTGTTGAAGTTTACAGTGTGAATACAGCAGCTGTAGATGTGACAGTAGGAGCTTTTGGTCAGCTAGGTACACTATTTGATTCAAGCCCTTCCTATTCTGTTGAAGCAACTCTTCAGCCTGGATGGAACACAGTAGATATTGGCCTTGCGCCTTGGGAGATGAATAATAGTTATCTTATTGGATATACATTTTCATCTACTGTTACAGCTGGTCTTGATGGCTCTGGTGTTAGTAATAATAGTATGACTTTATTAAATGCTGGATGGGATACATGGGCTGATATTGCTACTGCAAGTCAATTGCCACAAGGTGAATGGGGAGTTAGAGCTAATGTTTCTTATGATGGTGCTGGTGTTACCTATAATGTTTATGTTGATGGTGTTATGGATCAGTCAAACTTAGTTGATAATTCAGCTACTGTTTCAGGCCTTGTTAATAATACAACATATGTTTTTGGTGTCAGTGCTACCTATGCTAGTGGTGATGAAAGTGATATATCAAATACAATTGAAGTAACACCTCAAGCTCAAACTGTGCATGAGGAATCTCATGATGATGGATCTGCTGAAGCTTTTTTTAATGCAGGTTCCTCACAGTTTACTGCGGTTAGATATAGCGCAGCTTCAACTGGTGAAGATGTCGTTAGATTTAAATGGCTACAAGATGATGATGGTGGTGCATTTTATTTAAAAATGTATGAAGATGATAATGGTATGCCAGGTGTTGAAACTTATAGTCGTGTTATGGCAGGTGGATTAGTAGATGGATGGAATACATATGATTTGTCTACCGAAGGATTAAGTGTTTCAGGAGATTTTTGGGTAGGAACTAAAGAATTTAGTTCAACGCAACCAATGGGCTTGGACACAGATAGTAATTCAGGTAATTCATATTCAACTGCCAGCGGTAGTTGGGCTGGAGTAGATGGTAATTTGATGATCCGTGTATTTTTAGATTGCGGAGCAGATTGTGGTGAAGAGCCAGAATGCTCTCCAGGCGATGTAAGTGGAGATGGTATTGTGAATGTATTAGATATCGTAGCAACTGTGAACTTTGTACTTGGCTCAGATTCACCTACTACTGATGAACAATGTGCTGCTGATGCAAATTCTGATGGTATCATTAATGTATTAGATATTGTTAGTATTGTAAATATGGTTCTAGGGAACTAATGTTTTCTAATTTAAATATAAGTAAAATGATAAAACCCCTAATGCTTTTAGGGGTTTTATCATTTACCTTTGCTTCAAAAAACGCTGAATGGAGCAAGAAATCATTCCTTTTTTGTTTAAAGAAAGATATTAATCCATTAACTATAAATAAAGTTGATAATTCAATTAGTTTAGATATAGATGAATTAAATGATTTTATTGATACAGAAGGAATTGTTGATATAGAGTCGTGGATTCCTGGGGCAACAGAAATGGATAAAGATGGTGATATATACTTAAATAGAATTTATAGAATTTATGTTAATGATTCACGAAGCGAGGATATTCCTTTACTTGTTGATAAACTCGGCAAAATGCCTTTTGTACATTATTCTGAATTTGAATATATAAGAAAATTAGATTATTCTACGAATGATCCATTGGCAGATTCTCAATGTACATTATCTTCAGTGAAGTCTAAGAAAGCATGGGATTTTTGGGATATAGAAAATGGTGATATTCCTGATGGTGCTCATGTTCTTTTAGCCTCTGTGGATACAGGAGTAGATTATACACATCCAGATCTTCAGGATAATGCATGGATTAATCAAGGAGAAATCCCTCTTTTTATGTTTGAAGCTGGAGTTGATGAAAATTCAGATGGTTATATAAGCTCAGTAGAAGCTGTTGCATTTCTTCAAAATGATAATTATGATGTTAATGCTGATGGTGAAATTAATTTACGTGATGCTGTTTCTGATGGATCTCCATTTGAAGATGATGTAGATAATGATGGTAATGGTTATGTTGATGATTTATTAGGATGGGATAGTTCCGGGTGGTATGGGACAGATGACAATGACCCATTTCCAAAGGAAGGTGTGAGTCCTAGTGGAACATGGGGCCATGGCACTCATGTAGCAGGAATACTTGCTGCGGTGACCGATAATGAGCTTGGAATTGCCTCTACTTCGTTTAATGCAAAATTTATATCGGTTAAAGTTTCTAGAGAAAATCAAACAGGAGATGAACCGGGTATCAGTGATGGATATGCTGGAATCACATATGCTGCTAAGGCAGGAATGTATGCAGGTTCATTTTCTATAATCAATAATAGTTGGGGAGGTGGAGGCTACTCGGCTTCTGAAAATTCTGTTATAAATAATGCACAAGATACTTATGGAGCGATTGTTTTAGGTGCTGCAGGAAATGGGTATGATTCAGGTGGTGAACAATATGGTTCACATTATCCATCAAGTTATGATAATTGTGTCTCTGTATGTGCTATAGGATGTTCATTTGCTTGGGGTAATTGGGCTACATATCATTATACTGTTGATTTGGCTGCTCCAGGCGAAAATATTTATAGTACAGTTATTGGTTCTGGTTATGATTCGTGGGATGGGTCTTCAATGGCATGTCCAAATGCAGCTAGCGCAATAGGACTATTAAGTGCATATCATCCAAGTTGGAATAATCTTCAGTTACGATCACGTATAGAAGAATCTGCTGATAGAAAAATTTATGAAGTGAATCCTGATTATGAAACTTGTAATGGTAATTCTGGTGAAGATTGCTTAGGTGCTGGGATGGTAGATATTTATAAAGCCATAGGCATGGACTTCTCCCCTAATATTATGATTGATACAACTTATGTCGAGACTTTAAATGACACTGATCCTACCACATTAATGGATGATGATAATGTCTTGAATCCTGGGGAAACAGCTAATTTGATTATTTCTCTTGAAAATGAAATTGGCTGGGTAAACGCATCTTCAGTTTCTGCAGTTTTATATACAGATAATGAATTTATTACCATTTCTAATGATACGGTGAACTATGGAAATATCCAAAGTAATGATACTGATTCTGGATCTTTTGAGTTTTTTGTTGATCCTAACATCGATTTAGGTAACGTCAACTTTACTTTAGATGTTGCAGGCTTAGGAAATAATGATTATGAGTATTTTAATACTTTAGATATTAATATTGAAGTAAGCTTGTATCAAGCTGGTTTCCCATATGATACAAATTCTGAATTAAGAGCAACTCCAGTTATTGCAGATTTAGATAATGATGGAGATAATGATATTGTTATGGCAGATTATTTTGGAAATGTAAGAGTTATAGTTGATGGAGTTGAATTAAATAATGAATTGTTCCCCTATGATACAGGTGATCAAATTTGGGGTTCAGTGGCAAGCGCTGATTTAGACTTAGATGGTATTTTAGATTTTGTGGTAGCTTCAAAAAATGGTCATTTGTATATATTTGATATCAATGGTTTAAAAGTTGATTATAATGCAGAAAGATGGTTGATAGCAACGCCAGTTATTGGAAATATTGATGATGACGATGAACTTGAAGTTGTTATCGGAGGTTATCAATCTCCTACAAGTTCGTCTCCATTATTTGCTATTAATCACGATGGCACTAATGTTGATGGTTTCCCATATATTGTAGGAGAAAAGATGAAATCAGGTGTAGCTGTTGCTGATATGGATGGAAATGGAAAAGATGATATAGTATTTGGAACTGATGGTGATAACCTTTATGTTCTTTTAGATAATATAACTATTGCTTCAGGATTCCCTGTCGATTTAGGTAATAATTTAAGAAGTGAGCCTGCAATTTTAAATATGTCTGGCGAGAAAGTAATACTTGTTGGATGTTCGAATAATAATTTTTACGCATTAAATTCTGATGGAAGTTTACGATTTGTTATAGTGACTGGAGACGATGTGTCAACCTCTCCATCATTTTATACTAGCAATAGTGGTATTGAAATATTTTTTGGTTCAGATGATGGAAATATATATGGTATAGATGCTGATGGAAATATGCTAGATGGTTTTCCAGTTAATGTTAATGGCGCGGTAGTTGGTTCGGTTGTTATTTCTGATATTAATAATGATGGTGAAGTTAGTTTAGTTGCTGCAAATGATGCTGGTCAAATCCATGCCTTTGATAGAGATGGAGACAATCTTCAATATTTTCCTATTAATTATCAGTTTCCATTTTCTAGTTCTCCTCAAATTTTAGATTATGATTTAGATGGTGATCTTGAGATATTTTGCGGATCTACAGGAGATCTTGTATCTATTGACATGAAAAACAGTGAAGGTGTTTCTGACGAGTATTGGGCAATTTTCAAAGGTGATTACTTCCGTTCTGGATATTATAATTCTGGGGAAATAGATGAATGCTCAAGTGCTACTCCTGGAGATCTAAACTATGATTCGATTATAAATGTTCTTGATATTGTAAGATTGGTTAACATTGTAATAAATCCAGATAGTTTGACTGAAATTGAGGCTTGCGCAGCAGATTTAAATAGCGATGGCATTATAAATGTATTAGATATCGTGATGCTTGTAAATTTTGTAATAAATAGCTGATTATTAATTGTAATGTTTTTTTACAATTAATTTATAGTATATTTAATGACGGATTATTAAAATTAAAATACTTATATATACTTAAATACTTAATTTTTTTACAATTAAAAAAAGAAGGAGAGGAAATGAAACGTTTTATTTCAACTTTAATAATAGGTTCTTTTACTTTTAGCATGATTTTTGGTGCATATGTTAAAGTTCCTAAAAATCAAATAATGAAGCATAGATTAGAGCCTGCTCAAAATGAGCATGTTAATTCTTTCCATGGTTCTTCACCTATAACAGTCCCAGATACTCGTAATAGCGGCTCTTTTGCTATTGTAGATTCGTCTACAAATGGTTTTGGTATGGTCGCTCAAAATACTAGACCGTTATTTGTTGATAACGATGAGGGAAATTGGTTTACTGTGTATAGGCAGTATGCTGGGGAACTTACAACTCATGGCCAAATTGGAGCTGCTTTTTCTGATGATGATGGTGAATCATGGGATACATACACAAACCTTAATTACAATGGTAATCCACCTTGGGGTGGCGGTGGTGTAGGTGGTACCGGTGTTGCGCAGGGGAGATATCCTAGTGCGTTAGGTACTGAAGATCAACCAGTTGCTATTTGGAATGAATATACAGGTGATACCTCTACAGGTTCTTTGTATGGTGGAAGGCCTTATTATGCTTATGATAATTTTGGATGGGATGGTGGATCATTTTCATATCCTACTGATATAGATCTTTTATGGGATACTGATTCAAAAGATTTATGGGTAGGGTCTGCATCAATATCTTACGATGATGGTATGTATGTAGTGAACACTGTTTATAATGATTGGACAAGAGGTGATCGATATTTATTCCATTCTGAAGCTTATGAAGATGGTTTTATTGTTTTTGGTACGGAGCAATTAATTATTGATGAGGTTAATGATTTAGTAGGTGGAACTGATGATGGTAGTTTCAATACTTCTCCATATGTGAGTTTTAATCCTGGTGGCTTAGGAGCTGTTGGTCTTGTTGGTTTGTTCGTAGGAGCGGACACAGATGTTAGCTCAATATCTAATAATCACACAGGTATTTTCAGAATATCAGATGACCATGGTGCTACTTGGCATGGATGTGGTAATGATGTTGCTAATGGTTGTGCAGTGGGTGCTTCTGGAACTGAATACGCATTTATTCCAGATTCTGTATGGGATGATTTAGTTAATACTCAATTTAATTATACTCTTACAGATGATTGTGAAGGCACGTCTCATCTTCTCGATGATTTTTGGAGTTATTATGAGGATGATTTCAAAGTTGACAAAGATGGAAACCCTCATTTTGTGATTCAAGTATTACCGTGTGAGTCTACGGAGGATGGAAGTTGCTGGTATACTCCTGAGGCTGGCTTGTATCATTTTACTGTAGATAGAGATGAATTAGGTAATCCTGGTGCATGGAGCTGGTCATTTGTAATGACAGGTGAATCAACATGGATATTTGATGATTTGACGCCTGACACTGAAATATGGAACAATTCAACTAGTTTATCATTTAGTGCTGAAACTAATGATGTTATATATATAACAACAAATATGGCTACTACTGGTGATATAAATGATTCTTCTGTTCTGGAAGATCCATGTTATCCTCTGACAAAGGCAGATTATCCTTCTTGGTCACATGACCTGTATGTTGTTAAATCAGAAGATGGTGGCGCTACATGGTGGAATCCATATAATGCTACAAACACTCCTGATGAAACTGGTGGAGTATGCCCAGGTGTAGGCATAACCAAATGTGATCCTGCTGAAATGTATCCACATTCTGCTCAATATGGAACTGATGAAGAAACATTCGTGATGTATCAAATGCCAAATTGGAGTTTTAATGAAATAGGAACTTATGCATATGCTGATTTTATGAATAGGGTTTATATTGGAACAGTTGTGCTAGATGACGATGATATTCCTGAATATGGCTCATTGGATACTGGTTCTGATTGCTATGCAGATCCTGGAGATGTAACTGGTGATGAAGTTGTGAATGTGCTAGATATCGTCGGAACAGTTAATCACGTATTAGGGTTAGCTCCATTAACTGATACTTGCGCAGCTGACTATACAGGTGATGGAATTGTTAATGTATTAGATATAGTTGCTTTAGTTAATACAATTCTAGGCATTGGAAGAGCTGAGATCATTGATGATGCCGATAGCGCAACATTAGTTACAGGTGATACATTTATTAATATCGAATCTGATGGGATGGTACAAGGTCTACAAATTAAATTATCACATGGTGATGATTTTTCAATTGACCTTAATAAAGAATATGTAAGTGAATTGTACACAGTTGATAATTCAACAACGCTTGTTATGGTAACTGATGGAACACATAGCTTGAGTGAAATTGCTACTGTTAAAGGTGATTATGACGTTATTTCAAGTATAGCTACAAATTCTGAAGGTATGATTCCTTTAGCTGAATCACAAGTAAATGATTTTTCAGTTAGCAATGCATATCCTAATCCTTTCAATCCTAGTACATCTATTGAGGTTGACTTGAATAGAGATGCCTATGTATCAATTAATATTTATAATATATCAGGTCAATTGATAGATAAGGTATTTTCTGGTAACTTAAGTAATTCTAATCATAGATTTACTTGGGATGCAAGTTTAGTTTCTAGTGGTGTTTATTTTATGAATATCCAAGTTGATGATCAGCTTGAAACTAAAAAGTTGATGCTTGTTAAATAGTTTTCTGTAAGGCAAATAGTATAATTTATAGAAGCGGGGAAGATATTTTAATTCTTCCCCGTTTTTATTTAAAAAAAATAAATAAATATTAAATAATTTATTTGCAGTATAGTAATTAGTTATTATAAATTACTAGGCTGTACATATTAGTATATATGTGCAAAAAGATTGTTTTTTGAAATTTAAGAGAATTGTGTGGGGATTAAATGTCAATCCGAGTGACTAATAATATAATTAAAAATAGTACAACGGAGAGTTTGATCCTGGCTCAGGACGAACGCTGGCGGCGTGCTTAACACATGCAAGTCAAGGAGAACGTTTTCTTCGGAAAACTATTAAACTGGCGAACGGGTTAGTAACGCGTAGGTAACCTGCCCTTATGACTGGGATAACCCCGTGAAAATGGGACTAATACCGGATAATATCTAATTTCTTTGGGATTTAGATCAAAGTAGGCTTCGGCTTACACATTTGGATGGGCCTGCGTCTGATTAGCTAGTTGGTAAGGTAAAAGCTTACCAAGGCAACGATCAGTAGGTGGTTCGAGAGGATGATCACCAACACTGGGACTGAGATACGGCCCAGACTCCTACGGGAGGCAGCAGTGAGGAATTTTGCGCAATGGACGAAAGTTTGACGCAGCAACGCCGCGTGATTGAAGAAGGTCTTAGGATTGTAAAAATCTGTCATAAGGGAAGAATAGCATTTATTCTAACAAAATATTTGTTTGACGGTACCTTATAAGAAAGCTCCGGCTAACTTAGTGCCAGCAGCCGCGGTAATACTAGGGGAGCAAGCGTTGTCCGGATTAATTGGGCGTAAAGGGTTCGTAGGCGGATTTATAAGTCGAAATTGAAATCCAATGGCTTAACCATTGTCACGGTTTCGATACTGTAAATCTTGAATTATGCAGAGGTAAGCGGAATTCCTGGTGTAGCGGTGAAATGCGTAGATATCAGGAGGAACACCAAAGGCGAAGGCAACTTACTGGGCATTAATTGACGCTGAGGAACGAAAGCGTGGGTAGCAAACAGGATTAGAGACCCTGGTAGTCCACGCCGTAAACGATGAGTACTTGGTGGTGGAAGATTCGACCCTTTCACTGTCGGA
>Ga0208408_1001085_pt1 | contig 15828 bp, 12 predicted proteins | sample ETNtaG_4_FD_185776 | JGI IMG/M metagenome (GOLD analysis project Ga0208408, IMG submission 185776) | Marine microbial and viral communities from oxygen minimum zone, Eastern Pacific Ocean - ETNP201406SV67 (SPAdes) (version 2) | ecosystem: Environmental > Aquatic > Marine > Oceanic ... | reverse complement strand
TGATTATCCCAAAAAAAGGAATACCGTCGTTAGAAAATCTCAATAATTTTTTGCGTGAAAAAGGAATTCCAAAATATCATTGTCCGGAATTGCTTCGGATTGTGGATAAATTCCCTTCAACTCCGGCAGGTAAAATTCGCAAAGCTGTGCTGAAGGAGCAAATAATCAATAATACTGCTATGTAACAGGATTGAGTATGAAAATTAAAATTGGCGACATTGATGTCTCATATAGTGTGCAGGGTAATGGGGAGCCAGTTGTTTTGATTCATGGCCTCGCCGAGGATAAAGATAGCTGGTGTGGAATTCAGGAAAAATTGGGAAACTGTCGGACTTACTCATACGATTTGCGTGGACATGGTGAAAGTACTCTCGGCAAAGGTGACGGAACACTTGAACAGTTAGGTGGAGATTTGATTGCATTTTTGGATAAAGTAAGTGGTCCCGCACAGTGCGTCGGTTACTCACTGGGGGGAACGCTTGTTCTTTGGGCAGCAGCAAGGTATCCGGAATTGGTTTCTGCCGTGGTTGTTGCTGGAACTTCAACTGTGGTGGGTAAGCAGGCCGTCGAATTTTTCGAGGAGCGGATTCGGATGATTAAAGAGGATTTTTCAACTTTTGCTTCCGTACTCATGGAAGACACTTCATTTCAAATCGTTACATCCACCTTGGGGAAATCAGGTGAAGAGGTTTTGGAGGCCATAACAGCTCGACGGATGAAGGCAGTTGGTGATGGCACCGGATATGTTAATGCGGCACGTGCAATGCTGAGTTTGAGTGAAGTTCCGCTCACACCAATTTTAAAAAAAATTCAGTGTCCTGTCAGTATAATAAGCGGAGAAAAAGATATTTTTTGTCCCCGTAAAGCCGCCGATATCATGATCTCAGAATTAACAAACAGCACTTTTCAGGAAGTGGCTGATGCAGGTCATCTGCTGAGTGTTGATCAACCTGAAACTTACGCAGAAACAATTCAAAACGCATTAAATATAGGAGGACAAAATGGTTAACAGATTTGGTATTTCTCGTGGAGTTAGTCCGCGAGAAACCTTTGATCAAGTTTCAGAAATAGCAAAAGCAGTTGAGGCGAATGGGTTCGATGCTCTTTGGTTCATTGATCACCAATTGGGAATGAAGGATGTTTATACAGCAATGAATGTTGCGGCTATGTCAACAGAAAAAATCCATATAGGTTCAGCTGTTACCAACTTGCAAACACGTCATCCAACAGTAACAGCTAATGCTACGACAGCACTTGATGACCTTTCAAATGACCGCGCAATGCTAGGGCTTGGTGCTGGGTGGGTAGCACTTCATTCAATTGGAAAACTGCCGGACAAACTTGGAGAGGTGCGTCAGGGTATTACTGAATTTCGTCAACTCTTTTCCGGAGAAGAAGTAGAACTATATGGTACAAAAGTAAGGCTGGCCACAGCACGTCGGCAGATTCCAATTTACCTTGCAGTCTCCCAGCCGGGAATGTTACGACTTTCTGGAGAAATTTGTGACGGCGCAATTGTAATGGGAGCAGCTGATGTAGATTTTTGCAACTGGCAGCTCGATTATATTTATCAGGGTCTTGAAAAATCAGGACGAAAACGTAGTGATATCCTTATAGATTTAATTGTTACAATGAGTATTGACGATGACGAAGAAAAAGCATTAAACGACGTTCGTGCCTGGGCTACAAGCCAGGCGGCCACATTTGCAGTATGGAAAAAAGTTCCTCCAGCATGGGAACGATTTCGGGAAGAATTCACAATTGCAGAACAAGCCTATCATTACGAGGAACATCTTTCACTGAGGGCTGAGCATAAGCAGATTGTGAGTAAAGAATTTGTCCAATCTGTAACGATATCAGGGAAATATGAATATTGTATTTCGAGACTAAAAGAGATTGCCAAACTGGATTTTGACCGCATTAGTTTTGCCTTACTTTCAGGGGGGCGTTTTCGGAGGCTAGAGGAATTAGGTCAAAAAGTTATCCCTGATTTACTGAAAGAATAAACTCTTTCCACAATAATTACTCATTCATATAATATAGTGAGGCTTATGACAGATCGAAAAATAGCAATGATTACTGCGGCAGCTGGAGCGGGAATTGGTGCAGCAATTGCCCGACAATTGGCAGAAGACGGATTTGAGGTCGTAATTACGGATGCTCACGAACGGCGCTGTAGCGAACTGGCTGCAAAACTTGCAGAAAAATATGGACGGGAATTCTTATCTTTACCATTGGACGTGACCGATTTTGAAGGGGTTGGAATTGTTGTTGAGGAAGTGATGAAGAAATTTGGACGACTTGATATTTTGGTAAACAATGCTGGTTGGAATAAGTTGGAACCGATTGCTGAGATGTCGCCTGAAACCTGGTCACACTGTCTGAATGTTGATCTAAATGGCACATTCAATTGTATGAGGCATACACTACCAAAGATGATTGAGGGACGTTATGGAGTCGTAATTAATATTTCCTCTATTGCTGCTTGGGAAACATCTACAGAACACGGTGCTGCATATTCTGCAGCGAAAGCCGGAGTACTGGCTCTAACCCGTGTTGCAGCTGCTGAAAATGGGAGGTACGGTATCCGCGTGAATGCTGTTTCTCCAGGACTGATTTACAATGATTTTTTACGTCGCATATATCCTGACGAATTCTTTGATGGTTACGCTGAAAACAGATCACTTGTGGGACGTGTAGGATTACCTCAGGATGTGGCTGACATGGTCTCTTATCTAGTAAGTGAAAAGTCAGCTTATATAACCGGTGAGGTTTTCACAGTAAGTGGAGGTGTTAGTCCACATGCCTGAGAATTATAATAATGAAAGCCCATTATTTTGGTCTATTGACTGCTTGAAAGATGCATATCGGCGGGGTGAAATTTCACCAGTAGAAGTTTTGGAAGAATCTATTTTAAGGGCTGAAGAATATAATCCTTATTTAAATGCTTATCTCGAGCGCTTGGATGAACAGGCTCGTTTACAAGCAAAAAAAGCAGAAAAAATATTTCTAGATCACTCTAAAGAAATTCCTTCCCTCTGTGGTATCCCGATTTCTATTAAAGATACGTTTGAACTCAAAGGTTCATTTACAACATACGGGTCAGCGTACTTTCGGGAAAACTTCACAAAAAAAGATCATGACTTGGTAAAGCGGTTACGGTCATCTGGAGCAGTTTTTACTGGCAAAACGAATACACCTGAGTTTGCTCAATCTGCTACCACAGAAAATAGATTGGGGGATGACGCCAGGAATCCATGGGACACCTCTTTAACTCCAGGAGGATCTAGTGGAGGTGCCGCGGCTACTGTTGCTGCAGGGTTAGTGACAGCGGCAATTGGTGCAGATGGAGGTGGATCAATCCGAATTCCAGCTTCGTTCACTGGCTTGTTTGGTTTCAAGCCTACTTATGGACTCTGCAAGTATAAAAAAGGATTGAAGGCAATGTCCGAATTTATTGCTCCTGGGCCGTTAACTCGTAGTGTAGGAGACGCTAGAATTATTCTTGAAGTGTTGGCAAATTATAGTTATTCTCACGAATCGTTAAATAAACAGAGACTGCGAGTTGCTTGGTGTCCCATGCCTGGGAAAAATCCGGTTGATTCTCAAATAGCAAAAATTGTTGAAGAGGCTGTTTACAAATTAGCAGCACTAGGTCATGAAATTAAGGAAATTGAAATTCCAGTTGAGGGTTGGAACGAAGCATTTGATACTCTTGTTTTGGCAGAGGAACACCGAGAGCGAGGCTATTTGCTCGAAGAAGCGCCGGAATTATTGACTGACTACGAACACAAATCGTTGGAAGCGGGCTGTAAAATCACTGAGGAAAATGTGGAAATGGCAAGACTGGCCCACCGAGAATATCGTCAGAAATTTCAGAAATTCTTTAACGATTTTGATGTGCTTGCCACTCCAGTTACTGCTTCGACAGCTTTTAAAATTGGACAAAGACCTCTTAAAGTTAATGATCAAAAAGTGAAATGGCTATGGGGAGCATTCCCTTTTACTTCTCCCTTCAATGTTTCAGGAAATCCCGCAGCATCAATTCCTTGTGGAATATCTGAGTCTTTACCTGTCGGGTTACAGTTAATTGGACGCTGGAATGCAGAGGAATTGCTGCTCAACCTTTCTGAAGATTTGGAGGAGGAACTTGAATTTGATGATAGTCAAGTTCGCAAAAAGTGGAGACAGAAAGTGAGAAAAAATAAATGAAGAGTTTTATTCTGAAGGATATGCATGGTGGCGTTTGCACTATCACTCTCAACAATCACAGGAAAAAAAACCCACTTTCTTTGTCTTTGCTCAAGGAGCTCGAACAAAACCTTCAATACTTACAAAAAGACAAAGCTATCGAATCATTGATTTTGCAAGGTGCAGGCGACAACTTCAGCGTTGGAGCAGATCTTTCAGATGTGACAGGAACTGTTGCTGATCAAGAAATTGACGATCATTTATTTCGAGTTTGTTGCTTATTAAAGGAATTGCCATTTCCGTGCATAGCAGCTATCGAAGGTCCTTGTATAGGAGGAGCATTATCAGTTTCATTGAGTTGTGACGCGCGAGTTGCATCAGAGGAAGCATATTTTGAAATTCCAGCAATTCGCCTGGGGTTGCTATACAATCCTGATTCTGTGGCACTTCTCTGGTCACGTTTAGGCTATGCTGCTCTCTCACGACTACTCCTGCTTGGGGAACGTTGGAATGCCGAGACAGCCTTACAAGTCGGTTTGGTGGGTTGGGTTGTACCGGAAGGATGTGCACATGAAAAGGCATTGGGGATTGTTCGGAAAATTCTGAATGCACCAAGAGCATTTTCAGCAACAAAGTCTCTGCTTCTAGCAATAGAAAACGGTGAAAAAAACCACTCAAAATGGAAAGAAATCAGAAAAGAGATTCTGTGTTCTCAGGAAAGAAAAGACGCAGTACTTGAAGTCAAAAAACGTCTTGAAATAAGTTGAGAAAGAACCTATCAAAAAACAATGAAACTTTATGAACTGAAAGGTTACGAATTCGGGAAACAGTCGGTCCATTACGAGGAACGGGATGCAATTCTTTACGCATTGTCTGTTGGAGCCAGAAGTTCTGAAACGAGTTTGATCTACGAGAGGGATTTAAGAGTTTTACCTGCTTTTGCATGTACACTTGGTCTTTGGGCAGTGGAATTCGCTGGAGGGCTTGGAGTTTATGATCGAAATTATTCACTACACGCCTCACAATCTTTAGAAGTATTTCAGCCCTTGCCCAAATCAGGTGAGTTTGAGACCGCAGGAAAAATAACAGGAGTTTGGGATAAAGGTAAGTCTGCGATACTTGATGTTGAAGTTGAATGTGAATACTTCAGAGTTTCGTATGGAATCTTTCTACCTGGTCTTGGCGGTTGGGGCGGTGAGCGAGGCGTTTCTTCAACAGAGGAAGTCGAGGGAATGAGAAAATCATGGTCTGGTACTTATAAAACGTCTACTGAACAAGCAGCACTTTATAGATTGACTGGAGATTTGCACCCAATTCATATCGATACAGTAGTAGCACAGGCAAATAATTTTGAAAGACCGATACTCCACGGGCTTTGTACCTTGGGAATTGTTGCAAGGATTATTTCTGAATCATTAGGAGCCAAACCAACAGACCTCAAGAAAATGGAAGCTCGGCTTTCAAGTCCTGTAATGCCCGGCGATTTGATTGAGGTGACAGCTGATTATAATTCCAATGACATAACTTTTGAGGCTAGCGTTGGAACAATTTCAGTTATAAAGGATGGTAGGGCATTATTTTAAATGATTCAAGCATTGACACTATTAACAAGTTTGGCTCCACGCGAGGCCATGAAATACAGACCCATGTAGTGGGTGATTCCCTGTGGATGGCTTGCACTGGATGGAAGTCCAATTTCCTCAACAATTTTCCTGGGCAGGTCATAGGTTGAGCAGCCCTTGTCATAAACGTGCACTTCTTTCAGACTGGGAAGCATCCCGTGATTTCTTGCTGAGAGCAGGGTCAGCGCAAAATCCATTACACAGATGTCAGTACAAATACCTACCACCAGAACATTTATCACTTGATTCTTCATGACCCAGTCAACAATGGTATTTGAGCCGTCAGGTTGAAACGCTCCGATGAAACCGTTGATGCAGTCTTTACGAACCAATGTCGCATGAGGATCATTTTCTAACCACTTCAGTTCCGGAACTAGATCCTCTTCACCGGTTCCGCGTTCACAATGGGGAGGGTAAGGCGGCTCCGGTTTTCCGGGATCATGTGTGTCCAGAAATGCTAGCACAGGCATTTCCTTTTTGGTGAAAGCCCGGGCCAGTCGATCTGTTTCTGAAACCATCACAGAAACTTGTTCATTTGGAGTTTGTGGCGCAAGGTTTCCCGCACCAACAGTGGCAAAACCGTTCACCTCGTCTACGATGATCAGACCGAAACCTTGTCCGTTTTCCTGCAAATCAAGTCCTTTTTTCGAGAGCGGCATAGATCCAGCTAATTCCTGGAGAATTCTTTCTGTAGACATATTTTACCTCACCAGTTATTGATTTTGATAATAATTTTATTCTTGGGTTAATTGGAAATTGAATGCTAATCGATGCATTGCAGCGCAATCAAGTTAAAAGTGTACTGTCTGATGCTACAGACTGTATTAACTAAATTGTATAAAAATTTTGTGAAATAATACTTTGATGGCTTCGTAAAAACTCTAAAACCCAAATTATGTCATTTTGAACGTAGAGAGAAATCTTAATGATATTAGAGTAGTAATATAAAAATGACTCAAGGACTCTTCTTCAAAACATCCCTCAAAACTTTAATACCGCGAATCATGTGTTCTTTGTGGATGTCCGGCGGAATTTCGGAATCGGTGGTCAGTAGAAATAGCTTTGAGTCTGCGATTAGGCTGGATACGCCGTGAATGTCGAGAAATTCATGAATTTCTTCAGGAGATTTTTCCAGTAAAGCCGTGGGAATTGATACGGCAAGCGATTTGGCGTGAGATTGGTTTGTGGGAAGTTTATTCGCTGGATAGACGATGTCTTTGACAAGCTTGTGTAGAATTTCCTCGTTTTCTGGCAACCACTCTTTCAACATTAACATAGGAGAAAGCTCGTAAAACTTTGCTGTGTTCCAAATCGGAGTGTAGCTTCGGCGAAGTATTTTAGAAATATCCACCTGTGAGTTTTCCGCTTTATTCAGTGGTGGCAGTGCGTCTTCGTGGACAATCAGCAGATCAATTCCGGCATCACCAAGGGCTTTTGTCATAACAAGTACCGCTTTTGATGCTGTTCCCAGCAATTTGGAATCGGCGCAGACTCCACCCACTGTTTGTCCTGTTAATCGGCAGGCCAAAGTGACAGGGCCGGGAATTACGCTTAAAAATAAAGTTTCTGGAAGAAGAATGTTAAGTCGCTTGGTTACTTCTAAAGCAACCGCTATAAGGGATACTTGCGGAAGTTTTTCCAAATGTTCCTCAAAATCTTCCGTAAGTTTTTTGAGTAATTCTGATTCCGGAGAAGAGTTTTGGCTTGGTAGTCGGCTTCCCAGTACTTCGGCTAACAGACTGACATCTCCATAACAAACTATTCCATCGGCTTGAAAATAATTGTGGATTGAGCGCAGGGCGTTGGAAAGCTTGGTTGGATCTTCCAAAAATTCACTGTTGGACAAACCCTCAAGTTCTGCTCCAAAAGTGAAAACCCAGGGGATGAACAAACCGCCCTGTTTGATACGCTGTCTTTTTTCTCTTGTCAGAAGAATCTCCCCTTGACGGATACTTTTTTTGACAGGATGAACAGGATTGATAATACCTGTTATTAAATTATTTCAAATCAATACTGTCATCCTGTATTTTTTCACTGGAAAGTGTACTACGGTCTAAACGGCGGTGCAACCACCTCTGCATCGGGCCAGGTCCCATAGAATGCTAAGAGAGACTCGTCCATCTTCTCCCCGAGCCAGTCTTGTTCAAATTCATCATAAGGTTTAGCCTGCTGAATTCGATTTTGACGCTCCTCCTGCCGAGCGGTTTCCGTGCCTTCTTGATCCAGTTTCAACGTTTCCGTATTGTACTGTGCTTTGTACACGTTTTGCGCGGACCAATCCGAAATGATTTGATCCTTGATGTCTTGAATAACCAATTCCGGCTCCCTCTCTAAGGGGTCCCCGTAACCGGCTCCTCCGGTGGCAAATCCGAAAGTGATGACATCATTTTGATTCACCGGACGGGTGGCACGTCCGAAAAATTCATTTTGCCAATCGCCGCCGATACTTTTTTCTTTGAGCATCGGAAAAAGTTCCAAACTCAAACCATTGCCTTCCTTCATTTGTTCCATCAAGTCGGCATTGGAAATGCTGATTCCCGGAACCGTGCAGGGTGCGTATCCACCAAACATGGGTTGCGGAGTCTGCATTTTGCTGTTGTCCGAAATGGCCATGAAAAACAAATACGGCACATGATGCGCCACCCAAATTTGCACCGTTCCCACGCCACCGCGATATTTGCCGTGCCCGCAAGAATCTTTCCAGTGATTGGAAAGTGGAATGAATAAGGGAAGATCATTTTCCATTTCTTCAATGTCCGGAGTGCGTCCATAAACACACCAGGGAAAACCGAAGGCATTGACTCCGTCCATTTCCGGTCTGCCGCCTTGCCCTTCGCTGTTGAGCGAATAAGCCAGCATGTCCGCAAAAGGCAGATTCCATTGAGAAAGTCCGGCAATCACCATTGCGTTTCCGGCATTCCCCTGAGACGCACAAGACTGTCTCCACATATTATTTGTGCTAAACATCATTTTGCCGAAAACGTTGTGAACACCGCTCATAATTCCGGTGGCAATCATCACGGAACAACTGGTCGCGGCCCGTGCATCCGGATTGAGACAACTGCCCGGAGGAAAGACAAAATCAATCGGGGCAAAAGTCGCACTACTGATGGGTAAATCATGAAAGACATATTCATAAACATAATTTGCAACATGCCCGACTGCGGCCTGCACATGGGCATTGTAGGAATACGGGTTTTCCGGAGAAGTACCGCTGAAATCCATTGTTATTGAATCTCCTTTTTTCACCAAAGCCATGTGGCTGTTGCGTACCAAACCGACTTCAAAACCGACACCGTCACCAAAATTGACGCAAGTGTATTTTCCGTCCGGCCAACTGCTGATCCGTTTGCGCGCGCCTTCTTCGGCGACGATCAGCATTTTGCGGAAAAGTCCGACCACATAATCACGCCCACGCTCATCCGCCATTTCAACAATTCGCTTTAGTGAGCGATGGGCGGAAGTCGCCCGCGCTTTTAAGTCGATGACCAGCATTTGCGGTGCACGAATACCGAAGGCACTCAATGTTTCTACAAAATCTTCGCGGATTTCATAATTCTCCCCGATTTTTGTCGGTGGACAATTAAGTCCTTCCATGAAACGGGAAGTGGCGTTTATTGGCATGCCGCCGGGTTCGCTGGCTCCGGTTTCGGTGGTATGAACGGCGGCTCCCGTCCAGGCAATCAATTCTCCCTGAAAGAAAACCGGCATCAAAACTACTTCATCCGGATTGTGAATTCCTCCATAAAGCGCATCATTGGTGAACCAAATATCACCTTCTTTTATGCCGGGATTATCCTGATATGAATTGAGAATGAACTTAATCAAAATGGGTTGGATGATGGCGTGCAGATAAGTTCCGCAACTGGCATTTGCCAAATCACCTTTGGCGGTGAAAAGTGCAACCATCGAATCTCCCGCAATCCCCATCATGCTGCGCGAGGAACGGACAAAAATCTCCATTGCTTCATCCAAAATATTATTGGTGCGTTCAAAACCGACCTCATAATCACCCGGCCCTAGAGTTTCCACACAACGCAGTTCATCGTCATCCGGAGCCTCCACTTTAATCATTGCTAATTTTTCTTCGGCTGTAGGAATGGCCATATTATATCTCCTTATTTAAGTGTTAGGCCCTTTCAATGTGGGCAAACAAATGTTCGTCAATTCGGCAAACAAAATCTGGTGGAACTACCAGTGTGGTGTATTCTGTTTCTAAAATGGCAGGTCCGCTGATTTCGTTTCCGGCTTTGAGTTTGGAAAAGTCATAAACATTGCTTTCCTCAAATCCGGAATTACCCCAGTAGCACTGTCGTTTTGTCCTCAGAGCTTCTGAGGCATCCGGGCCGGAAAGTGGATATTCCGGAATCTCTGGCACTTGCGCCGGAATCGAAGCAGTGAGAACAAAACTTTCCACATAAACACCGCCGTCCGGATGGCAGACCAGCGGACTGAAGGCTTCGCTGAATTCCTGCTCGAAATCATCATAAACTGCCTTCATATCGGCTTCTGAATTGACATGCAAAACTGGTGAACTTGAACGTTTCCGGTGAACTTGTCCGCCGTAAAGCATATCCAGTTCCAAGCGGAATACCGCATCATCGACAGGCATTCCTTCTCCGGCAAGTTCCTTCTTGGCCCGTTCAATGAGCGAATCGACTACGCTGTTGAAATCATCGTAGTTTGTGCTGAAATTCCGGGTTCCGGGTTCCATCAAAACATAACGCCGAGAATTTTCGTAGATGTGCATGACATCCATCACCGAAGAACCGTGCGCCGAAAAAACCGGAGAATACGGAAATACAACCGCAGTCGGAATATCGCCCATATATCCGGCAACATGAGTCGGGCCGCCGCCGCCGATGGCAAAAAGGACAAAATCTTTAGGATCATAACCACGTAAATGAATTTCTTTACGGATGGCTGTACCCATGTTTTCATCAACAATTTTGCGAATCAACAAAGCCGCCTCCGCCACAGAAACACAGAGAGGATCAGCAATTTTTTCCTTAATAACTTCTTCAGCTCTGTCTTTGTTGAGCAACATTTCGCCGCCGAAATAATAATCTTCATCAAGATAACCCAGCACTAAATCGGCATCAGTTACCGTTGGTTCTTCGCCGCCTTGATCGTAACAGACTGGTCCTGGAAAAGAACCGGCACTTTGCGGCCCGACTTCAACACGGTTGCTGAGTAATTTGTTGACAGAAGCAATCGAACCACCGCCCGCACCGATGGACATGGTTTGCAACATCGAAATACCAACCATCCAACGATCCAAAATCGGACGGAAATCATAGTTCCGCACACTCTGTCCAACGACTAAACCGATGTCGAAACTCGTGCCGCCGACATCGCAAGCAATCACATTTTTGTAGCCGAGTCCTTGAGCCAATTTGTGAGAACCGATTAAAGCCGCCACCGGACCGGCACTGTAAGTTCTGACTGCATCGGTTTTGAAAACTTCCGCCATGCCCCCGGAATTATGAACCATCATCAACGGTCCTTTATATTGGTAATCACGAAGCCGATCCCACATTGCCGCAAGTTCCATTTGCATGGAGCGGAAAAGATAAGCGTCAAGAATAGCCGACATCGAGCGTTGATATTCTCCGGAGCGACCAATAACATCACTCGCCAACACCACCGGCATATAACCCAATGTGTATTCTTTGTATTCTTCACGGATGATTTTTTTAATCCTCTGCTCGTGCGATGGATTTGCCGGAGACCAAAGCAACGAAACAACAAAACCACGCACGCCCTGATCGACCAAATACCGCACCTGTTGACGCACATTTTCCTCATCAAGCGGGCGTACAACCTGCCCAAAAGAATCGACCCGCTCCTTCACCCCTGCAATCAATTCCCGCGAAATAAGCGGTTCAGGCTTTTTTTGCGGAGCAAGATTTCGTCTTTCGGAAACACGGGTGCCGTCAACCCATTGAGCACCTTTGCCGATCAGGATTGAGTCCTCATGTCCTTCGGTTGTGATCAAGCCCAAACGAGGACCTTTGCGTTCAATCAGGCGGTTCATGGCGACAGTAGTCGAATAACGCACCAGCCCCACACCCGGTAACAACTCATCCGGTTCCAGATCAAGTTCTTTGCCGCCTTCTTCAATCACGTTGAGAAAACAAGCCGAAAGATCATGGGGAGTAGTTGGAGTTTTTTTGAAGATTTTTTGCCCGTTGTAATTCAGCACCATATCAGTGAATGTGCCGCCCACGTCTATATCAATAGTATTCATACTCATGTTCGTACCTCCAGTCTCTTGTCAGTTATTATCAATTCACCGCTGTCCAGTCTTGCTTTAAGACTTTCAACATCAATTTCAATATCATGAGTGATGGGATGCCCGAGCGGCAGGTATTCAGTTTCAATCTGTGTTCCGCATTCCGGACAATAGAACTCGATTATACGCACCCAGTCTGGATCAGGAGCAAAGTTATACTCCGCATCAAAAACGGGATTATGAATATCCCTGGGGTCTCTGCCATAAACCAGACACCCTTTTTTGTAATTAGTTTGGGCATCAATAAGTCCCTTGTCGCATCTGCTGCAATGCCACTGACTTTCGTCGATGTCCATTTCCAAATACTCTGTAACAATAATTCTACGTCCCATATTTAATTCCTTTCCATTGCGCCGTTTCCGTAAGAATCGATGGTCAGCCGCCAGTATTGAGGCACCACATAAGTTGTGTCACTTCCCTCCAAAACAGCAGGACCGGCCACAACATTACCGGCTTGCAGTTTGTCCCATTCATAAATTTTGGAAATCGCTTTTTCTGTACCTCTGCAAATATTGCGTTCTCCTTTCAGGGCCGCTTCGGAGTTTTCACCGTTAAGCGAAGTTTTTTGCGGATTCACTTTTGTTACCGGAGACTTGGCTCTCAGCCTCAAAACTTCAACCACCAAATCAGCGGAAGCAGAATCCCTTCCGGCATCAACAAAACTTTCGCTAATTAAATCGCTCATACTTTTTTCCGCCAAGTCAGATTCCTGCCAAGTTTGGCTGGAAAACTGAATCACGTTTTCAGCGTCTTGTTTGTTGTAAAGAACAAAATCCAATTCAGATTTCATGTTTGTCAAATCAAAGCCTTCTCCTTCCATATCGCGTTTTGCTTCTTGCAGCATTTCTTCTGCAATTTCCGCCAAAGCGTCATGTTCCTTGACCGGAGCAAACGGAGAATATTCGTAAGTGTGTGAAACATCCGCCACCGAAGAACCGAAAGTACTCAGCACAGAACCTAATGAAAAAACATGGCTTTTATTGAGTCCGGACTTATCGGCAACTTCACATCCGAGAACTGCCCCGTTGCCTCCGAAGGCAAAAAGAACAAATTCGGAAGCTGCTTTTCCGGTTTGTTTGACAAGCCCGCTAACCTCTTCAGCAACCATTGCAGTCGCTTGATTGATAATTTCGTTTGCGGCAATTTCCAGACTTATTCCTAGAGGGTTTGCAACATTTTCCTGAATGATTTTTTCCGCCTGTTCCTGTCGAATTTCCTTATTCCCGCCGAAGAAATAATCTGCATTTAAATATCCGCTAACCAGACATGCATCGGTCAATGTTGCTTCCGTTCCGCCGAGATCATAACAAGCCGGTCCAGGAAAAGCTCCCATACTTTCCGGCCCCAGTTGAAGCTTGCCGTCCACAACTTTAGCCACAGTTCCGCCGCCCAGAGCAATGCTTTTTAAATTTAGCATACTTTGTTTCAATGGAACTCCCAGCAAATCAGGATTGCGTGTCATCGCAGGACGAAAATTTTCCATCAACGCAATTTTAGAAGTGGTTCCGCCGACATCCAAAGTAATAACTTGGGAAAAATCATAAACATTAGCCCAATAATCTCCGGCATGAATTCCGAAAATCGGCCCCGACTCAATCGTGTCTACCGGTTTTGTTTTTGAGACTCTGGTAACACCTCCGTCAGTATGCCCCAGCAAAAGCGGCTTGAGAAAACCACGATTACGCAATTCGTCTTCCGCCTTGTACATGGATTGTGCAAGCGGACCGTGAACATAAGAATTCAACAACGCCTTGTGTGTGCGGGTCATGTCATCAGGGTGTTTGCAAATATCTCCTCCAAGTAACAAAGGAACATGACCGAGATAATGATCCGGAAATTGCTCTTCAATAATATCTTTGATTGTTGCCTCATCCTCATTTTTAAGTGCATCCTTGAGACTGATGCATATACGGCGGACTCCACCTTCAAGCAGTTCTTTGAGTTTAATCAGCAGTTCCTCCGTATTCACAGGTTGACTGACTGTATCAATATTGCCAGCCTCTATCAAATGCCCCAAAACGGGATTTTCACCGCTTGTTGAATAAAGTGTTTGTTTGTTGCCTTCTGTAACAAAAAGTCCCATTTTCGGGCCTTTCCGCTCAGCGATGACATTGCTGGCTACTGTGTTCGACCAGCGAACGATATCCACCTCTTCCAGAAAATCTGGAAGATATGAGAAGCCGCATTTTTCGGCTCCTTCCTCCATACACTTCAACCAAGAGACGGTAAGATCATGTGGTGTTGAATCCACTTTTACTCTTTTGATTTCCGCCCCGTTGGTAAAAAGTCCGTCGGTGAATGTTCCTCCTGTATCGATGTCAATCGTGAAGCCCATACGCGTTTCTCCTGTGTTGATGTTGATTTTAGTTTGTTTAGTTAACAGCCACAGCCAACCTTTGTAGATTTACCACTTTGTGATGGCAGGAGGTTAGCCGAAAATTATTTCTTCTTACGTTGTTGCACCGGGATTAGTATCAATCATAATGCTAAATATCTACTTCTGCGGTAATCCGCTTAAGCAGTCCCGGGTTCTCTCCTTCTTCGATAAAATCTCTCATGTCTTTCATGTTCTGTCTCTTTTACGGGGATTAATGATTCAAAGCTCTTCATCTAATTGTTAGTTAAGCAAGCAATGAATTTGACTCTTCAAAATTTAGAGCAGCTCTCTAGAGAATGTCTGTATTTTATTAAAAAAAGAAATTGTAAAATAATAACATCCAGTACTAAGCGGATTATATTTTGAAATAATTACTAAGCCAAACTATTATTATGTATAAAAGTAAATTATTACTATTTTATTGATATACTTAATGTTATTTTAGCCGAGTACGTTATATTAGAAAAATCAGGTCACCAGAATTTAGCAACAACAGTCAATTCGTGCAAACGCCGGTGATTACAGATGTACTGTAACCTTTCACATTTTCAAAACGCAAAGCAGGACCGCGTTCCTCTTCGTTAAATTTTGCAATTATAGACATAGCATGTGTGCTGATTGTTGAGCCTAACAAACATTCACCTTAATTTCTATTAGCAAATTTACGTAGTTCTTAGTGGGAAGGGTGTTGAATTGATGCACTGCAGCGCAATCAAGTTAAAAGTGTTTTCCTCAAATTAAATGTACTATTCATTTAAGATTATTTACATAATTTCAGGATGACATGAAGAGAGTATTGACACAGGAGTTTTTACCATAGAAAAAGCTTATTTTTTTACAGGTGAAAGTAATATTTTACATTGAAAATTATTAACTTGACCTCAATAAAAGGAAATTATAGTATCCACATTTAGTTAATTAACTCTTAAACTAGATGGCGGAGATAAACATGGTTAAAAAAGATGTAGAAAAAATTGATCAAGCAAGTGAATTTAATTTGACGCGTCGTAATGTTTTAGGCGCGGGTGCTCTGGTTGCGGGGGCAGGAATCCTCGGAAGCCAGATGATTGATCCAATTGCCGGTACTGCTTATGCTGCAGGAAGTGATGCACCAATCAAAATAGGCTTTCAAGCCCACCGCACTGGAATTGGCGCGCTTTACGGCAGATGGTATGAACGTACTACAAACGCTGCCGCTAAGTACATTAACAGCATCGGCGGGATTGCAGGACGACCGATTGAAATTATTACAGAAGACGACGGTACTGACCCTAAACGCGGTGCGGATGTAGTAGAAAAACTCGCTACTCAGCACAAAGTTGATTTTGTTTTTGGCACCTTGT
>Ga0208408_1001078_pt1 | contig 15853 bp, 8 predicted proteins | sample ETNtaG_4_FD_185776 | JGI IMG/M metagenome (GOLD analysis project Ga0208408, IMG submission 185776) | Marine microbial and viral communities from oxygen minimum zone, Eastern Pacific Ocean - ETNP201406SV67 (SPAdes) (version 2) | ecosystem: Environmental > Aquatic > Marine > Oceanic ... | reverse complement strand
GATAAATCACACTCTTCATCAAGTAAGATTCTCTTTCCCCACTCTTCGTGGTCAGCAAATGTAGCAAACACTTCAGGAGTTTCAAACATATGTGAAAAAGGTGGGTGACCAATGTCGTGTAGAAGTGCTGCAATTGGAACTAAACGTGCATCCTCATCTGATATTCGCCCTGGGAATCTTTCACTAAGATCCGTGACTAATCTTGTTGCTAGATGGAATACGCCTAGTGAATGGGAAAAACGGGTGTGAGTCGCTGAGGGAAATGCATAGTGACAGGTTGCTAACTGTTGGATATATCTAAGCCTTTGAAAACTACGGGTATCAACAATTTTTCTTACATCATCGGGCATTACGATGTCGCCGTGAAGGGCATCTCGAATGTACCGCTTGTCGCCCAATGTCACCCCTCCGTCATTGAATGGGAATTGTTCGTTACTTTCAAACCACCTATTCACTATTCGCCTTTGATTTTAGATAAAACCATACAGTGAAGTTGATGGAAAGAACTGATACTATCCACGCTAAAACTGAACAAATACACATACCTACTAGAGTATCAAAACGAGGGTAAAGAAGGGCAACTAATAGAGCATAAAGCGAAACAGATTGTGAACCGAACATCATGGGCCCAATAGCACCAGCAGGTACTGCTTCACCTTGAGAAAGCCATAGAGCGACCATGCTAGTGGTGAAGATTGCTGGGAAGATACTCATCACCCCGCTAGCAAGAGGATTTCCAAGACTAGAGAGCCAAACTGCTACCCCAATAGATGCAGAGGCTGCGACACCACGCATTAGGAGCGTGAAAGTACCAACTTTGTTTTCCCCTCGCGGACTAGGGCGATGTTTCGTGGTAGATGCAAATCCAATTACTAAACCGAAGAATAAAGCTACAACACCAATAGAAAATGAATCAATGCCCTGAGAGGTGAGAAACCTGAAACCAACCATAGAAGCGGCGGCGGCTAACCCCCATGTTGTCAACGTGGCTAATGTTATCGCTGTCAAGCGAATAGAGAAACGCCACTGAGGAATTAACGGAGGAACAATTCGCCATAGGTAAAGAAAACCTGCGTTGAGGATTAGGCCAATTGGGACAATTCCCATCGCATCCCTAAATTCAGATTGATTACCTATTGCAAGCCAAATCCCCACGGCAGCGGGAACAATTGTTGAAGGAACTGTTGCTAGAACCCCGCCATGTAATCCGCCCCATTTCTCTATGGACATAGTTACCAAAATAGCAGCGATTCCCGCTACTAAGGCTGAAATCAATATGGCGGCGAGTGCCAAAAAATCACCGCACTAACTCTTGGTTTTACTTGTAGATGCTTTTACTTCAGCCGCTGTCTCATCTGATTCTTCATCAAAGTATTCTGAATCATTTCCGAAAGGCCCCCAATTTGGAGTAGATACTATTCCTTGTAACATAAGCATGGAAATTATCAAACCCGCTGCCAAAATAAATACTAACGTGGCTAGAACAAACACTGTCCCATTTAATCCGCCGGATTCCGTACTAGACTCAATGGGGGTACCACCCATGATATGCATATGAACCACAGCATTTGTGGAGGCATTATTGCCAGTAATTGCACGAACGATAATTGTTTGATTGCCCACTACTTCATTCCCTGGTAGATATTTCAAGCGGTCATGTATCATGCCATGAGAAATTGAAAATTCACTATCACCCGCATCAAAATCAGGATGGTCCGACCAGTAATCACGCATATCCCATGTTCGCCATTGAACCTTAGAAACTCCATCTCCAACAATTGCAAAAGATACTTCTTGACCTGGGCCAACATGTACCTTATTATCGCCTTCTGCCTGTGTTGTAGAAGTTACATTAATTGAAAGCGTCATGCCAAACAGTTGGTTGGCAGCTTCAGAGACCGAGGGCTCAGAATTTACATGACCGTGCCCATATACATTGTTTTGACGAGGTTTAATTGAAACCGTATCAAAATCTGCACAGCCATCCATCCCAGCCGGATCGCCCATGTAGTAACAATCGCGATAAGTAGCTGTTTCTTGCATTATATTGCGAACATCAAAAGGCGATAAATCAGGGTTCGCTTGATACATCAAAGCAGCAAGCCCAGCAGCACCAGGGGTAGCCATGCTAGTCCCACTCATGTCCGTATATCCATCACCTGAATTGTAAGCTACTGAAACAACATTAGAACCAACAAAAGCAATGTTAGGCTTAGTGAGACCTTCTTCAGTAGGGCCTTGACTCGAATAGATTGCAATGCTTGTATCCTTGTCTAAAGCACCAACAGTAATCACATCTTCAGCACTACCTGGCGTACCTATTGTTGAAGGCGCCGCACTATTCCCGGCTGCGATGAAAAGAGCTATCCCATTGCGGACCATTTCATTAGCCATGCGGCTAACGCTCTCTTCTTGAGCGCTCGTTAGTTCAATTGGACCGGGGCCACCTAGACTCATACTAGCAGCACGAATGTTGAACTTGTGACGGTTATCTACAGTCCACTGCATCCCCTGCATTACTCCAGCAAAGGAGCCTGAACCGCCCTCATCAAGAACCTTAACACCGACCAATTGTGCTTGGGGTGCAACCCCTATATTCTCATATGTTGGTGCACCTGTACCCGCAGTAATTCCAGCACAATGACTACCATGACCTTGGTCATCGTATGCATGTAAGGTACCGTTTGTGTCACCTGCATTGTTTACAACATCATAGAACCCGATTACTTTCGGGTCATTTGTTGAATTATCATCATCCAAGTCGTCAAGACCTACATGGTCAGCATCAATCCCTGTATCGATGATAGCAACTACAGAGCCTGCCCCAGTATAACCCGTTTCATCCCAAACGTTAGTGACACCATGAACTTCATTGACATCTTTCATTTGAACTGTGAAAATACCATCAATTTCAATAAAAACCACACCAGGTAATTCCAATAAATTGCCAATTTGTGAAACTTCTACTGAGCCAGCAATTGCATCAATGAGATGGTATCGGAATTGAACACGGAAATCAACTTCTTCCTCTAGAAGTATTTCATCTGCTTCAGTGGGGAGGTGATCGAAATCTACAATCAGACCTATGCGGCCTTCATCATCAACCCAATCATAATCTGTGCTCTCAATTGCAGCAGGAATGGCATCATGAATCCTATCACCATTTTTGTCCATAATGGTATCTTCCCACCAAGGTACATCTTCAGCATCTGGCACTGGGGTTGCAATAGTAGCCGCAGCACCTAGAACAGGTAATACAAACATAGCCAATACAGCAAGACTCAACCACATCAATCCAATGTTTTTCACACCAATTCCTCTGTTGACACTCATGTTGCTCACCCTATGGGTGAGGCTCAACCACTTTGAATGTGCCCCTATCCGCCGTCATGCTGAAAGGGGCGAGGCGGTTGAACCAATGCGTGCGAGCAAGCCGCCTCACCATCATCTTCGCCGCCTTACTACTCCTTATCACCCCTTTATCAGGGGCTGTAGAAAGTATCGGCGAGCCATCATATACAACCGATGATTGGTTTGAGTACGATGGTTATACTGAACAATTAGTAGCTAGCCTAACTGATCATTGGGAAAGTGAAGATGATTTTCTTGGCGTTGAAGTAACAGAACGAGAAGAGTTGCGGGTGACCCAAATGGGAAGTGAACACTGCACCATATTGTCATGGTCTGGAGATTGTATCAAAGCACAAATTACTCATCTAGTCAATTTCACAGTAGATTGGATGGAAAACACGACAAATTACGACAATGATACACTGAATATGTCAATTACCTATACTGGGACACACTGGAAATCAAGAGGGACTGCTGGCTGGGAAAAACTTGACGCCACTACTCTGACAGTGACTGAATTCTCAGGTGGAGGTGAAGACAATTATCTTGAGCATGAAGTCAGTGAAGTGACTTTGACAAGAAGGGTTGGAGAATTTCCTGATAATTTGCAAATTGGTGAGTCTTGGGATGTAGAGAAAAGCATAGAAATTACTGGTGTTGAAAGAACTAGAGAAAACATGGGACTATGGTCTGAAGAGGAATATAATCACTCGACTACATCTCAAGTATTGAACCAAGTTATTGGTGAGAGAGTTATCTACTATGGCGTTGCAAGTGAAAAGAGCCATGACACACTAACTGTAGAACGGGTTGACTTAGGCGATAATGTCACAACTATTGACTGCTTCAATGTTGACGGATTCTTAGTACATACTGAAACATGGAATGATGATACATTGGAACTATCCGCAACGCTGATAGATTTCCGTTATTATGTGAATGAACCCCATGAAACAACTTCTTATTCAAATTGGCTCTTCCCAAGTATCTTTGTTTGCCTACTTCTCATTGCAGTATTAGGTGCAGGTGCCGCATGGTTTGGTTTGAGTACAATTCCTAAAACAACCATGGTGGAAGATGATGGTGAAAAGGACGAATCCTAGAAACGTACTGAGTCACCAAAATGTTTTGACTGGGATGTCATGATTTCACTAGCAGCAGATGCCAAACGATTGGCCTCTAATCTCAGTAAACCCCCTATTGCACTGCCTTCTAATGTAAGAGTCGTGCTACCTACTGTTTGATCAGAATGAAGATAAGCAACAATCCCATGAGTAGCCCAATCATCAGCAGTTGGTGTATTATCCATAGAATTACCAACCATTACGCGTAATAGAGCAGAACCATTCTCATCAGTGATGAATGAAATTCTCTGAATGCCAGTCAAATATAGGTATCCAGACTTGTCCGAAATAGGATTTCCTAATGAATCAGAAATGTTTACCCAACAATCAATTTCACTATTCAAAGCAGTGGAATTGTTGGATACCTCTAGAGATATAATTTTTTGAGGAGTTGCTAATTGATAACTTGCTAGCACTAATGTAGCATTGATTCCATTCAAAGCAATATCACTAGTCCAACGGGTTGCGTAATTATTTGCAGCAGGGCACCACCAACGCCATTCTTCTACTTCATCTTCATCGTCTACCATCCAAACAAGAGTACTATTTTCACAACTAGAAACACCTGGGTTTCCTGTTGAATTGATTAGATAGGACCACTCTTGTTCATCGTATTCTGGCTCAGTAGGAATGGAAAGTGAAACCAAATCACTGGTACTAATTGTGGTGTAAGTCTTAGTCAAATTTGTCACAAGGTTCCAAGATTCATTTTCTGCTAATGGGAAATCGTAGTACTCTAAAGGTGGCGAATATAAACCTGATTCCACATAATTTGCAACCTCAATGGTTTGACCAATACCTAATAATTCTGCAGTAACATCCATTATCATATGTCTATCATATGAGATTAAACCTAAATCACCAACACGGTAATATTCAACATTGACAAAATCAGCATCAATCGAACCATCAATTGTAACTCCCAAACTTGATACAGGGAAATCATGACCTTGCCCCGTAACTGTGGCTGATGTTTGGGTACGATACACTGGAGTAATCACCCCATCTACATCCATCTCCTCAACGCCCATTACGACCATTGTTGCAGTACCATATAACAAATCCAATACGGCACCATCTAGACTAGATTCACCTTCAATGATTTCTTGGGCGTCTAAAATTGCATTATAGACCCAAGTATCACCTACATTCCAAAGGGGAAGATGGGCCGTCCAATTTTTAGTGTTGTTTTCTTCAATAGTAGTATTACTTGAGCTATTGTTGCCGCTGCTTTGGTTATCCGAACCACCCTCATCTTGAGTAAACCTCAATTTTACTTCATATTGAGAATCTAATGAGGGTGATGAAATCGCAGATAAAAGGAGTAATGTTGTGATTAATGCGGCGGGAATTGTACTCCTAAACACCGCCGCCATAACTGTGTCATGCCGTCACAGTTGATGAAATGAATGCAAGGAACTGGCTTTGAAAAACACAGTTTCCCTGCCCAACCTTCAAGCGGATGACCCTCCTGTGCGGTCGCATGGGCAAATTGTGGGCCATGTTCATCCTGAGTGTTCTGCTTGTTAGCGTAATGAATTTCTATGCGGTTGTTAGGGAACCTGATGTCGTCGAAATTGCAGATTTACATTTACATATTCGTGAGAATGTAAAAATAAGAGGGGAACTAATTTCCTATGTCCATGACCCATACGGTAGTGGTTCTGATCAAATTGACCTTCTCATTGAAGATGGATTCAATGTCAGTGAAATAAAATGGGTTGAAACCTCTCCTTTCTTACCCCCCATAGGGACTCTGATTGAGGTAGTAGGTGCTGTAACTGAATGGAACGGAAGAATTTTCCTTAATTCAAAAGGCGCTGGAGCAGTACAGTGGGACAAGGATTGGGTCCCAGAGGTACACAATGTGAATCTAACAGGTGTATCTCACGATCCAGCCGCATTTGATGGGGATTTGATTTCCCTAGTAGGTTATTCTGGCGATGTACTTGAAGGAAATGTGACACGGCAAATTTCTAGTTTGATGGACCATCCATCCTACAGCAGTGCTGACCATGTCATCTCCGTGGCTATTGAAGGGCGATTGAACGAGAGTTATGAATCCGGCTCGAAAATCATGGTTACTGGCTGGGTACGTTGGTCAGAACGTGATTTCCGTTGGCAACTTCAGACGCATGCCTCACAGATTCAGATTCTCCATCCAGCTGGTGCGAAGCGACTCTCATGGAGTGGCGATTCCACTTCGTGGTCGTATGACATTGGGAGTTTAGTGACAATTGAAGGGACTGTTGCCAATGATAGTGGTGAATGGTGGATTATGGGCCCGGGTGAGACAAACAAACTATGCTTATTGCCTACAGATGAGGATATTGAAGGAGAATCAAAAGATTTCAATGGCAGATTAGTTTGGGAGGAAGAACGAATTCAACTATGTCTAGATCATGGCCAGTCAACTGACATCATCAATCCAACAGGTGATTCAGGTGGACCTACAACACCACTTTCCGATTTAGTCAGGGACCCCAATGCCTACCGCAACCAAACATTGGACCTAGTTGGTTGGATTGACAGCCCAATCTCGCCCGACTACAACAAGGGATATCTTGCAGATGGCCCAGATTATTTTTCTCGTTCAACAAAAATGAGAATTAAGTTAGAAGGGGCCAGAGCAAACTGGATAGAGGCTGGTACAAAAGTAAATGTTTCAGCAACTCTGATTTGGGATAGTGTAGATGCCCGACTTCTACTTCAAGTACACAGTATCTCAATTTGGGAGGATTACCCTATACCAATAGTAACTCTAACTTGGATAGAAGGTTTTGACGACTGGCAATGGGAAATCAATAAACTAGTCAAGATTAATGGATATGTTACTGAAGATAATGGGACTATGTGGATTAATCGCGAAGGTACCCAATTAGGTGAAAGACTCTGCTTGCTAGGCGATGGAACAGAACTCGCTACCCAAAGTGCTGCTGGAGATGAGACTCCATTAGATTGGAGTGGGCGCCTTACAACTTCTGAAAATGTCATTGAAAGAGAAGTTCAACTTTGTCTCGACCGACGCTAATTACATTTGGAGATGGTTAAATGGAATTGTGGATGGTTGATTGGCTTTGGCTGATGGGCGCATTTTTCATTGGCGTATTTTTTGGTTGTATGACCGGGCTGATTCCAGGTTTTCACGTCAACAATGTAGCGATGATTGCTGTTAGCCTATCCCCTTTGGCCATTGGACTAGGAATCCCCCTCTCTGCCGTAGCCGCTATTATCGTCTCAATGGGAACCGTTCACACCTTTCTAAATTACATCCCGGGGGCACTTTTGGGCGCACCTGATGGAGATACTGCACTAGCACTGTTACCTGGGCACCGTATGTTGCTATCAGGTAAAGCAACGCAGGGAGTAGCATATTCGGCGCGCGGTTCACAACTAGGCCTACTTCTTTCAATCCCACTTTTATTATTTGCTAGATTTCTGTTTGGAGAAAACCCCGGATTAGGATTTTACGAAGAGAGTAGAGAAATACTCCCATATCTATTACTTGCAATTTCATCCTTCCTTATTTTGACTGAATCAACTAGGTTGGCTTGGCCTAAGTGGATGCAAAACTTTAGCCAAAAATGGAAAATCAATCTGTTTGGTAAAGAATTTGATTTCAGTTTTTCAGACAGTTCAAATGTTGCTGGAATAATCGCTGCAGGCTCTTTCTTCCTACTCAGTGGATTTTATGGCTGGGCTGTGTTCACCTTGCCCGCTAGTTCTCCAGTCGGACTCCCCGGTGGCTCATCGGGAGGAACGATGTTGATGCCAGGACTTGCGGGGCTTTTTGGAATTGCAAATCTAATTGACATTTACGTCACCACTTCTGAAATGCCTAAACAGGATGATGATTGGGAAATACCACCTGCTGGACCTTTAATTATCCCATGCTTCCTCTCCTCAATTTGTGCTTCAGTCATGGCAATTCTGCCAGGAATGACTGCAGCCCAAGCAACTGTTGTAGTCATGACTGTGCGTAATTTCTTCGGCAAATTAAGAGACCCTGATTATATTCCTGCGGATTTCGAATTTGGCCCGGGGCAAACCCAACATCCAGCAATGCAAGCATTATCTCGAAGAAAAGCTGCTGAAGCAAGTGCTGAATCAGAACTTGATTCCCAATATGAACAAAGCAGTCTACTATCAGATGAATCAGGAGCAATGGCAGTAGCTGGGGCACCCCTTTCTGATGTAGAATTGGCTATGCTTGATGAGGCAAGAAAAGAGAGAGCAATTTCACCCGATCTTGATTTAGAGTTGCAAACCAGTAAACAGGACTTAGAAGTCATCGCAATTCTATCGGCCACTAACACAGCAGTTACTGTGATGGTCTTGGCCTTCCTTTACCTAGTAGGAAGGCCTCGTTCAGGGGCAGCACTTGCTCTCAATATGATGTATCCAATCGACCCCTGGTCTGGGGTAGAGCCGCCGCCAGATTTCATCAAACTGATTGCTGTTACAGTTGGTGCTGGTTTGATTTCTGTGCCACTCATGATGAAGGTAGGTAAAGCGATGTTGAAATTGCATGAAATCATCCCTCTCCGCACCCTAGTCATGAGCGTACTTATCTTCATCGCTCTGCTCTCATGGATGACCACTGGATGGATTGGGATGGGGGTCCTAATTACTGGCACAGTACTAGGTTTAATGCCTCCAAGAATAGGGATAAGACGAAGTCATGGAATGGGAATTATCCTCGTACCAATTATGATTTACACATTTGCTGCTAAAGTGGATAAATTCGGATTTGCGTAAATAATCACAATTGCGAAGGTGATAATTGTAATAGCCTTGAGCGAGGTCGTAGACCTCGTAGTTGAGTGATTGCCATGCGCCGAGAATATTTCATACCGATTCTAATTCTGATTTTGATGCTCCTAAGCCCACAATTGGCTATGCTAGAGCCATCAGAGGAAACTGATGATGCTGGAGCCAAAAGTTCAGCCTGCTCAGGCACCCTATGTCTTTCAGAACTATTCGTAAATGCAGTTGGTTCAGAAACTGATGCTGTCGGACCTAGTGATTGGACCACTGGGGAATGGGTTGAGATTCACAATTCTGGAACCTCTTCTGTAGACATGACTGGTTGGTATTTGCGTGATCATTATGGCAATAGTAACAGACAATTGGATTTCTCAATTAGTTCTTCACCTGCAACTGTTGTTTGGCCTCAAAATGCACAAAATTTGATTATTGCCGCTGGAGGCTATATGGTAATTGCAAGGAATGGAGATGGAGGTAGTTGTGGATTCTGCATGACCAATGGACAAGGCGTAGTTGAGTTATACGACTCTACAAGCACACAGGTTCACGAAGCCACTTGGAGTACATCTGTATCTCAAGGTGCATCACTAATTGAGTCCTCATCATCACCCACTTCTGATTGGCAACCTGCGAACAGTTTGACTCCAGGACAAGCAAATAGTGGAGGTGGAAGCAGTACTGGCCCCACATGGAATACCAGTGATTTGCGAATTAGTGAATTATTAGCAGATGCTTGGCCTAGTGCTGATAACTCTACTTTCCCAGGCGGTGAATGGGTAGAGATAGAAAATACAGGAATTACAACCATCAGCCTTGCTGGCTGGTCTGTAAAAGATTTGACTGGTAACACATTGAACATTAATGACACACATCTTGTCGACTATGCTACCTCTGATTCTATCGATCCAGGCGAGTACAGAGTTGTCGCCATAAACGGATTCAAATCTTATGGGGTATTCAATAATGGAGGCGATTCTGCTTTCCTAGTAAACCCTGCAGGAGAATATGTGTCTGCTGCTAATTACTCAAGCAACGGTGAAATTGGACATTCATTTGTTGCACCTGCAATCGGAACAGGCTCTTGGACTAATGCCCTTTTCCCTACACCCGGGGAAGCAAATGCTCTGAGTGTCAATGGTAGTAGCCTTGTTAGAATCAACGAGGTTCTTGTGAACGCAACTAACAGTGGACAGGCATACCCCGAAGGTGAATGGATTGAATTCTCTCACAGAGGAGAGAATCCCTCTATCGATGTAGCGGGTTGGAGAATTGTTACTGGTACTGGCCAAAGCGCATCATTGGATTCTGGATTCGCAGACCGCGATGCGGGCGCTGGTAGCATTATTGAAGCAGGCTCATATGTAGTCCTTCCAATTCCAGCAACTGCTGAATTATTTGTCAACGGTGACACCGTTTCCCTATTGGACAGCACTGGAGTGATTGTTGATTCTGTAAGTTGGAGTGCAAACCCCGGCGGCAACAAGACCGTCATCCCAACTGACCCTGACCTACCGTCCCAGAACTTGATGACCTCAAGTTGGTCTACGCCTGCAACTGCCAACCCCAACCAAATTGGCAGCTCTGTAAATGAAAGTGCTGAATTCCGCATCTCAGAAATAATGCCTGACCCAATTGGATCAGATAGTAACCACTATCCAGAAGGCGAATGGGTGGAAATAGTCAATGTCGGAAATAATACTACTTCATTCCAAGGTTGGAAGATTCGTGCGGAGGGCGGGGGTTCACTAACACTCAATTCCCTAACCATCCCCGGTATGAACGAGAGCGACCCATCCGAATGGGAACTAGGGCCAGGGGAATACCTCGCAGTATGGAAAAATGCTACCAGTATGACTATGCGAAACAGCGGTTCTGTCATATCACTTGTCAATCCAAGTGGAGAAATAACACAGACTCTTACTTACGCCCTAACACCAGAGAACGCAACTCTTGTCGAAGGTTTTGATGAATCTGGTAATTGGGTACCTTCACCTTACCCTACACCCGGAGAAGAAAATCCTAGTTTTGAAGACCCTTATACGGGTTCAACTCAATTGGTTGTAAGTGAAATCATGCCACAATGTGTAGAAGGAAATATGGGTATTGAGGGAGATTGGTTAGAAATTCACAACCCAACTAATTCGCCTATCAATATCTCTCGTTGGATGATTGGTAGTCATAATCAAGATGAAAGTCTTGACCATGTGCTTGTTCTAAGAGACACATACCTTAGACACTACTCGGCTGGAGTTGCCTACGAACCTACTGACTGGTGGAATCTAGGCGCAGGTGAATACGCAGTAATTATCCCAGAAAATAATGCGCTATTGAGCAATTATGATGAGGTCATAGACCTACGTGATCCTAACGGAGACATTCGTCAAGAAATCATTTGGACTAGTTCAGAAAACTGTAGAAGCATGGAGGGCGATGCAAGTGCATGGTCCGAACCTTGGTTGAACACTATGTGGCCATCACCGGGTGAAGAAAACCCTACACCAACTCCTTGGGATGAGGAGGACCCTGTTTGGTTCACTAGAATAATGCCCGGGCAAGTGCATAACAGAGATAATGAGTTCATTGAAATAACCAATATGGGAAATAGCATTCTAAATCTTGCTGGATGGCAGTTGGTAAGGACAAAAAATGATGGGACAACTAATTCTGCCCTATTCAACACACTCATCCTACAACCGGGTGAAGCAATTGTACTCTCCCAAGCAGCTGGAAATCTTTCAGAAGATGGGGGGATAGATGCTGTAGACATGGATGACGTCATGGACTATACTCTATGGATGTATGACTCCGGTTCATCCATGCAATTAGTTTCACCAGGTGGCATAGTGGCTGATACTGTTGTTTACGGGGACGGAACAACAAATGTAGATGGTTGGAGCGGACCATCAATTACAACACCACCAGCGAGTTTCCAAGGACTCATTTTCATGCGTGGTGATGGTTGTAATCTCATGAATGATACAAACACAAGCGCTGATTGGGAGATGAGATGGATTCGCCTTGGTGCAAGTCTCTTCTGTGATTCGGGAGTCTTTTCCACCTCAGGATCCCTAGAACCAATGGCATCACCTGATGGTGCACTATACCAATTCATGGAATGGTTAGATGGCACAAACACTGAACTACACATACATACTTATGAATTAATGAGTGAAGATATAATTGAAAAATTGATTCAATTATCTCAAGCAGATGTCAATGTAACTGTTATCGTTGAAGAAGATCCTGTCGAAGAGAGTGAGGATTTGCTTAAGGTCCGAGGTATGGCCTACGAGATGCACGCCGCTGGAATTAATTTCCATTGGATGGGCACCCCTCGAGGTGAAGATGCGCCACCAGCACCATACCAATACATCCACAGCAAAGTAGCAGTAAGGGATGACAATTCAGTTTGGATTGGTTCTGGTAATGTGAAAACATCAACTTTCCCTCCTTCAAACTGGTCATCTAACCGTGACTGGGGTCTAATCATCAACTCTGAAGATGTTGCACAATTATTCCTAACCCGAATGTTATGGGATGAAAATACCAGTCACAAACACCTAATCGAATACGACCCTAATGACCCTGAAACAGGTAAGCCAATTGGATGGACCTCCTATGGCCCAACTGGTCTAGACCCTATCCCACCCACAGAACCTATACCAATAATCACTGGTGATTTCTCTGGTCAAGTATTCACCTGTCCCGATGACTGCATCTCTGGTATCATTTCACTTCTTGACTCTGCAGACACTAGTATTGAACTATCTCTACAAGGTTTTGACATGGATTGGCATTGGGGCTTTGGCGATGAAAACCCCCTTGTCGGTGCTATTGAAAGAGCCCTACAGCGAGGGGTTGCAGTAAGATTACTAATCAACGGATACTATGTTTCATACAGTAGCGACATTAGAGAAGTGGTTAATCATTTCAATAATCAATGGAATAGAACTGATGGCTATGATGCAACTGCAATTCTGATGTCCCCTGCTGAAAGAATTGTCAAACTCCATAACAAGGGAGTGATTGTTGATGGTGAGTCTGTTCTAATCTCATCCATAAACTGGAATTCAAATGCCATACTGAGAAATCGTGAAATGGGTGTTGTAATCCATAACTCAGATTTAGCCCAGTGGTATCTAAACTCGTTTGAAGATGATTGGAACCGAGTTGATGATGTCACCGATACAGATGGAGACAATATGCCAGACAAATGGGAAATTGCCCATGGACTAAATCGTACTTCATCAATTGTTCCGGGTAGTCCAATCCCTGAGCAATCACATGACTTTGATGGTGATGGACTAGATAACCTTAGAGAAATGAATGTCAGCGCAGATCCAAACAATGCTGACACTGATGGCGACTGCTTGAATGACCTAGACGAGTTGATGTTCGCAACACTTACTGGAATTTCATCTAGTGATGCAATCCATTTCACTGATGCCGATAGCGATGGCATTCCTGATGGCGAGGAGACTGAATGTGGAGCAAGTCTCGCTGGAAATGGTGAAGGCGGAGGTGATGGTGAAGATAATGTCACAATTACTGGACCTCAGATTCCTGAAGCAGATGACCCACTAGACTCTACCGCAGCAAGAGTCCTACTGGGTATTGTAGGAGTGGCTATGGTATTACTTGTTATTGCATTAATTGCTGTCTTACTAGGTGGTCGAGAACACGCTACTGGAGTGGTCACGGACAAACTATTGGACTCAGCAAGCACAGCACAAGAAATGGCATTTGACGCTGACAATATAGAAGATGCTGAAGCACCTATTGACACTGCTCCAACTGATGCCCCCATATTGGACGGCTCTGGTTCAGACGAACCTAAAATACTCTCCAGTAGAGACAATACAATTGGACGACATGATGGAGTTCATGGCGCACCTCTGTTAGATGGTTTCCAATTTGGAGAATGGACGCCTCAGCAGGTCCAGGATGCACTCAATTCTGGTTGGACAGTAGAGCAACTTCGCGAATACTACGATAATGAGAATCAGTAGGTGAGATACAAGAAAACTAGGTGACTTTGGGAGAGAGGGAAGAATGACCTCAGATATCCAAAGTACTGTTGATGGCATTGTTGATGGTTCATTATCAGACAAACAGGTAGAAGATTGGCTTCGGGTCGTTTTTGATAATGGCCTATCCAAAGATGAAACTGTAGAATTAACTCACGCTATGCTCCACTCTGGCATGGTCATGCAATGGCCTGAAGAATTAGCACACTTGGTGGTTGACAAGCATAGTACGGGAGGTGTTGGAGACAAGGTGTCATTGCCTTTAGCTCCAGCCCTAGCTGCTTGTGGAGCAAAAGTTCCGATGATATCTGGACGTGGATTAGGATTTACTGGAGGGACGCTCGATAAACTCGAATCACTCCCTGGTTACACTGTTGGACTTAGTCCTGAAGAATTACGATGCCAAATCGATGTTGTTGGATGCGCCATTGCTGGACAAACAGGAGATATTGCTCCCGCTGACAAACGAATGTATGCCATCCGAGATGTCACTGGATTGATTGCCTCAGTCCCACTTGTTACCGGCTCAATTCTCTCAAAGAAAGCAGCAGCAGGACTATCTGCACTAGTTATGGACATCAAAGTTGGCCGGGCAGCCTTCATGAAGAATGAAGAGGATGCTAGAGAACTTGCAGAAAGTATGGCATCAACTGGTGAAGGATTAGGGATGAAAACATCTGTCACTCTAACTGAAATGGACACACCCATTGGTTACGCCATTGGCAACTCTCTAGAAATTCTTGAATCTGTTGAAACACTCAGAGGTTGTGGCCCTTCTGATCTTGAGGAGTTAGTCTGTATTCAAGCAGGCATTCTTCTAGCAGCAGCAGGACTTGCAGAAGATGAAGAGGATGGTGCATTAGCAATTCATAATTCATTACATAATGGCTCGGCACTAGCAAAATTTGAGCAAATGTGCATTTCACAAGGAGTTTCTGCTGATGTCTTTGCTAGCGAGCACTCCCTGTTACAAGCCCTAGGATTACTCGAACCCAACCTAAATACCACTGAAGTATGTACCAATAAATCTGGCTATATCTCAGATATTGATGCCCTATCACTTGCTATGGTATCATCTGAACTTGGCGCTGGCAGAAAAGAAATCAACGATGTTCTAGATATGCAGGTTGGTTTGTTACTAGATGGCCATGTTGGTTCACAAATTGAAGAGGGCAAGGTGTGGGTAACTGTTTACCATAGAGGAAAACTCAGTGAAGACCATCTAGATAGAATCAACAACAGTCTAACCTTGAGTGATGAACCGGTTGATGAAAGAAGCCGAATAATCGACATTCTCTAATCAAGGGTATGCAGGCCCTGGCTCAAAGCAGTAGTGGACCGTTTGGTGCTCACTCTTGAGAGATCTCACATCTGCCTTAACCGAAGCCGGCTCCTCACCTTTGAGTAACACACGAGCATATAGAGAAGCAACGTCTTTCATTTGGTCAACACCCATTCCAACACGAGTTAATTCCTGCACACCCAGCCTTAATCCAGAAGGAGTTAGAGCCTTGGTATCACCTGGTAGCATATTCATGTTGGTGATTATACCTGCATCTTCCAGTAATTGTGCGGCTTTAGCCC
>Ga0208408_1001074_pt1 | contig 15894 bp, 20 predicted proteins | sample ETNtaG_4_FD_185776 | JGI IMG/M metagenome (GOLD analysis project Ga0208408, IMG submission 185776) | Marine microbial and viral communities from oxygen minimum zone, Eastern Pacific Ocean - ETNP201406SV67 (SPAdes) (version 2) | ecosystem: Environmental > Aquatic > Marine > Oceanic ... | reverse complement strand
ATGTTGTCGATGATCAGAGGACTACCAGAAGAGGCCGTTACGGACCCGTTGGGTGTTTGGACCCGCTGCTACAGCGAAATGAACGAAGCCTTATCTGGCGACGTGTGGGGTCAACCCGCTTTGGGTACTCAGCGTGGAACCATGACACTGGAGGAGTGGTTGGAACCAGCCTTTTATGACTCAACGGTCCACACCTGGGACTTGTCCCAAGCCACCGGGGTGCCTCACAACCTCGACGATGAACTATGCAACGCAGCATTAGCAACTCTCAAGAGCATCGAAGAATCAGCGAATATGAGGGCCAGCATGGTGTTCGCTGCGGCACTCGACTCAGACACGGATGACCCGGTAGCTCAGCTAATTGCCTATACAGGACGGACAGCGATCCGTTAGAGAGACACCCCCGCATGGCGAGCACCAGAAGTTCTCGCCTACATGTTGATCTAGATCTGTCTACACAGTGCCTTTCACCGCATTCGCAAAGGCATCAACAGTTACTGATTCGTTGTGGTCAACCCCAAGGCTGTCTTGGGTCATTTTCTTTACACGTTCGCTCATATCTGAGGAAAGCTGACTCAAAATAGGGCTGACGTTCGCTGACCGGGAGGTGAGATTCCAGTAATCCGCGAAGTTCTCGTAGGTACGTTGCACAGAAATTCGTTTCGTCTCAATATTTTCTAGCCCAGCTTCAAGCCATGTCTCTTCAAGGCGTTCCATGCGCGACACCTCTGACGATGGCGGATAGGGATGATCTATTTCGAGGACACGAAACTGGTCGAGGATGTTTACCATCGGAGCGCCACCTTCCAAGACGTCCCAAACATAAGCAGAGATGCTTCCCCCTGGCTTGGTCACCCTGATCATTTCGGCAACACCAACTGCTGGGTCAGGCACGAAGAACAAGACCAAAGCCATCGTCGCATAATCGAAACGGTCAGAATCAAACGGAAGATCCATAGCATCCCCCAGTTGAAACGCCACACTCGGGTCCGCTACGCGCTTCAACGCAAAGTCGATCTGTTCTGGAGATGGATCAATACCTTGGATTTCTTTAGGAGAATGCGCGTTGTAAATCTGTTCAGTGAAGGTGCCGTTTCCACAGCCAATATCGACCCAGGTCTTCCCTGATTGCGGTGACAGCCAATCTAAAAACTGGTTACCGATCAGTTGACTCCACACGCCCATCCATTTTTCGTAGGAATCGCCGTCCGTGAACGTTATTTCTTGTTCCCGATTCATGTTCTGCCTCCCATAACTGCTGTCTGACTAGTGGGTCATGCCTTCGTGCAGTGATAGTAGCTACCTGGTTAAGTGCGGTGGATCAGAAGACAAAAAGTAGATGCGTTAGCGTCAAGGCACTGGGGACACCTTCACAGGGGGAGGGGTGGCAGACTTAGGAGATGCGTTCCGCGGCTGCTCTGCTTTGTGTGTTGCTGATCGGATCGGCGTGTGGTGCTTCGAACTCGCCTGAGATACAAGCGCTTGAGGAACCAGCCGAAGAATTAGAAGATGAACAAAGGGCGACGTCGACAACTACCTCACCCGTTGCTTCTACAACAGTGCCACTATCAACAACGACTAGCGCTGCATCTACGACCGTCTCCACTTCGACGCCGACCACTGCTAGGCCTACAACTACTGTCACCGCTGCAACTACAACTACACAATCGATGACAACTGCACCCGCTACCAACAGTCCGTCAACAAATGATTCTGAAGGTCCCACAAGACCTGCCGATAGATATTCCTGCGCCATCAACAACGCTGGCTATTGCATCTTTTCGGATCAGCCACACCAAAATTTCTTGAAACCACACACCGACTTCATCGTAGATCTCGACGGTAAGACACTTTTTGTAGTTGGTGAAGCAGTAGCGGCAAATTCTGAAGGAGAGGTTCTTCAAGCAAGAGGTACTCCAGCCTTCGATGGAGATGAAATGTTACACAGCCCACAAACAGTGATGACTGATGACGAACAGGCCTTTCACCATGTCATGGCGATCATGTTTGGGGTTCGAAACCAACTGATGTACTACATCGAAGACTTAGATAAAGAGACATGGGACTCTTATGTGGCGCCTCTCGCTGAAAGAGGAATAAAGGAAACAACGTTTACAGATGGCGCGACCCCTAAGGACAACTATTTCGGCCGAGACGGAATTTTTGAATTAGCAAAAAACCCGAATGGTAAAGATATTCATCATGACGTCATGAAATTTCTTGAAGAGTCAGGCTTGTATCTTCTTTGTCATGTGACATCAGATGAGTTCGCCGAGATGTTGGCAGCTACTCACCCAGAGGGCCATGACCCGTGTGTCGATGCAGGAGTTGCAAACAAGATTCCTTTTAAAGGACTAAACCAATGACAGGCAAAGTTATACGTTCCGAAGCGCTTGAAGAAGCTCACGCTCACCCTGAAATGATTCGATCAGGAGCATTTTCTCCGGGAATGAAAGCAGGACCTTTCCTCTACGTTTCTGGCTGTATCGCTGAAGATTTGACTCAAGACATGACCGGGCAAGCGGAACAGGAGTTCAGCTACGTCGAGCTAGTACTCAAAGAAGCCGGATATGCGCTCACGGATGTTGTGAAATTGCAAGCTTTCATCACCGATGCAGCTCATTACGCGGCGTACAGCGCGGTCCGAAAAGAGTATTTCCCCAAAGACCCTCCAGCTAGCACAGCAGTCATATCAGGCCTATTGATCCCTGACGCATTGCTCGAAATCGACGTCGTAGCGTACAAGGCTGACAACTAACACATAGCCCTCACGGAATGGGGACGAGTAGTCGCGGTGTAAGTCGATGGCAGACTTGGTGCGTGCGTCACTTCGCTGCCCTCGTTTGTTGTTTATTAGTGGTGTCACATGGGACTGCTGTAGCCGCGGTAATCGAGGGTGATGAAGTTGCAAGGTGGACAGAGACAGCGCAGGACAGGCTTCTCGAGTCGTCGAATAGTGGGTCGGTGGCAGATGAAGTTCATGAGTTCGCTCTGCAGGAAGGGTCAGACTCAACTGTTTCGGAGGTCGACGAGGATGGTTGTGATTGTGAACCACGATCACAATGGAAGAAAGTGGTTGTAGTTGCCGTTGCTTTCGTGTTGATTTTGTTGGCCGCTTGGCATTACAGAAACAAGCCCGACGACGCCGGTTGGACGGAAACTTCGGGATGAGGCAGCAGCTCTCATATTTGGCCCTTGTGATGTTGGTTGCGGCTTGCACTCTTCCCGAATTAGAAGAGACCGAGTCAACAACGACAGAGACGCAATCAACAGTGCTTGTCACTACGACAACGAGCAAGCCGGTCGTCACACAAACAACAACTAGTCAACAGCTCGAATCTATTCTGATTGAACCTGAACATGACGGTGGCTATGAACGCAAGCTGTTTAAACACTGGTCAGATATCGACAACGATGGCTGCGATACTCGACGAGAAGTCCTGATCGAAGAGTCACTGATTACGGTAGCGATAGGTACCAAATGTTCGTTAGAAGGTGGCCGTTGGTACAGCGCCTTCGACGGCACCGAAACCAACGATCCTTCAACATTTGATGTTGACCACATGGTGCCCCTGAAAGAAGCATGGGACAGTGGGGCTTGGGCCTGGGACCCAACACGACGCGAAGCGTTCGCCAACGACATGTCGATCCCCGAATCGCTTATCGCAGTATCTGCTTCCTCGAACCGATCCAAAGGCGCCAAAGACCCAGCAGAATGGATGCCACCATCAGAAGACTTTCACTGTCCGTACCTCGCAGCGTGGATCGCGGTGAAGCAACACTGGGGGTTATCGATGGATCAAGCTGAACATGACGCGATTTCGACGTTGAGAATCAGTTGCTGACCTGTCACTCGTCAACGGTGTCCGCGAAACCTGCAGAATCTAGCCACCAAGACCCTTCGACGGATCGAAGAAGCCCACAAGAAGGACCACCAAAATGCGTGCCAAGAATCAACGTGTGGTCATCGCAGTAACGCTCAGCAAACTCTCGACGGGTTGCGGTAGCAGCCGGTTTGTCAACGTCGGGCTCACTTGACCACTCCGGTAGCTGAAATTGAATTGGATGATGACAAAGGTCACCTGTAATGACAGCGTCCGCTCCATTCGATGAGATTCGGACACTGTGATGGCCTGGAGTGTGACCCGGTGTCGGCTCAAGCCACACAGCGTCATTAAGCCGCATGTCACTTTGGACCAGCTCCGCTAACCCAGCATCGATGCATGGCTGAATGCTGTCGCCTACCACGTCACCATAAACCTGAGGTTCGACCCTCCAATGCGCCCACTCTTTTTCACCGAACAAGTAGCGCGCCTTAGGAAATGAAGGCACCCACTCATCACCAACCAAATGAGTGTTCCAACCAACATGATCAACATGAAGATGTGTACACACCACCGCAGTCACGTCATCAGGCCCGAAACCCGCATCAATCATCCTGTCCATGAAATCGGTGTCAAGACCACCAAGGGCCTCAAAGTTGGGACGGTGCTTGTCGTTACCCGCACAGGTATCAACAACAATCTTCTCGTCACCAATTTCGATACAAAACGCGTGAAACGACAACCGGATTCGTCCAGTAGCAGGATCCGCAAACGGACCTAACGTCCATTCATGTTCGAGCATTGCTTCAGGCGTCGCCTTAGGAATGACCGCGAACCCCGGCCATATCTGCTCCATCTCAGTCACCTTGGTTATCTTTGCTTCACCGATTTCCCAAGTCTGAATCACTTGTACCCCCGAACGTCCAACGAACGAATCTTTAATACACCCCAACCAGATCGTATTCACTTATTGCTTGTCCAGCTGAAAATAAAGTGTGCGATCAAAGTCGACTACGCGCAGCAAGGACGGTGCCATGATGCCGTACGAAATGACTGAATCCTGACTGCAGTGCGAATCGATTGTGGGCGCAACTGCCGGAAGTCAGAATTGAATCTTCCAATCACCACTCGGTAGCAAAGAGTCACAATGGGGAATTACCTCGGATCCAACGCGTTCTATTTGTTCTTTGACTTCGCGTACATCGCCTGACGGGCAGTCCATCTTGGCGACGACCAGCGAATAGCCCGCAAGCGCGAATTCATTCAGATCTTCGATCACTTGCTCAGCTGAACCGGAACAGATCTTTCGTGGCGTATGTGTCGATAACGAGTCTTGGCTATCTGTCACACGCATCGTTGTCGCCGCCATCATTATGAATTCCGAGGTTTCCCTATCTTGTGCGTGTAATTCTTCGACGATGATGTCCTGCAAATCTGAGTGCCGGTGAGGGTCAGCAAAAGGATCTAAAAAGACCGGGTAAAAGCCATCGCAATAAGTAGCTGCGCGTCGGGCACCCAAGGGAGATACCCCTCCGTAGATTATTGGCGGGTGAGGTTTTTGTAGTGGTTTTGGATCCATCGAGATGTCATCGAATGCGTAATAGTCGCCGTCGAAGGAGACGAAACCTTCGCCCCAGCTTCGTTTATAAATTTCGATACATTCGACCGTTCTTTTACCCCGTTCACCAAAGTTGACACCGAGTGCTTCGAACTCTTCTGCCATCCAACCTGCGCCCACGCCGAATAGGAGGCGACCTGCGCTCAATACATCGATGGTCGCGAACTGCCTAGCATCGCTCAAAGGGTGACGGTACGGAGCGACCAGGACACTGGTGCCGATTCGCAATTCAGATGTAGCTGCCGCGACCGCTCCCATGACTACAGCGGCGTCGAGCATTTCGTGTCGAGAAGAGTAGGTCCGTGCACCTGTCTGGTTGGCGATATGAGCGCTGGCGGTTTCTGACGGCATACACACGTGATCGGGAAACCACATCGAATGAAAACCGCTTCGTTCAGCAGTTTGGGCAACCTCAACTGGTTGGAGTAGTTGGCCAGGGACACTGCGGGTGTAATTGTTGACATCGTCTCGATACCCGATGCCGTGGGTGTTGGCGTAGAGGCCGATCTTCATGAACGGAACTCCTTCAGATCGTGCTGTAATTGTGAATGTTGCGATCAGCTTGAGGATTCACCTCGAAACTAGTTGGTCCTCAAGAAGGGAGTCACTCCTTAATGAACATTGAGAGTCGACTTGAACGGTTGGAAGGTATAGAAGAAATCAAACAATTGAAGGCGAAGTACTGCCGCTTTTGTGACGAGGGCTACGACCCAGACGGAATTGCCGGGTTGTTCACCGAAGACGGAGTTTGGGACGGAGGTCGCACGTTTGGCATAGCTGAGGGCCGAGCTGGGATACGACAACATTTTGAGGGTGCAGGTAGCAGAATTTCTATTGCCCGACATCAGGTGATGAACCCAATAATCGAAATCAACGAACAATCAGCGACTGGGCACTGGCTTTTGTTTCAACCCTGCACAGATGCCAGCAGTGGCGGGGCGGTGTGGCTCGCCGCTACCTACAACGACCAGTACCAAAAGGTTGATGGATGTTGGCTTATCAGCCACTTGAGTATCGACGTTGCGTTCTTCTCACCGTATGAGAAGGGATGGGCTGAACAACAGTTCATGGATGGGAGAGAGCCCTGATCACCCAGTGTGTTAACTGGCCTCGTCTCCGTATTTATTTACCTAACCACTAACCTCGTCGTAGGAAGCGGTTTAAGGCCCGTGTACTGGGGGAGTGGGGTATGGCGCTGAACAGTTTGCTAGATATTGAACTCACGGTGCCCGACCCGAGTTCTTTGACTGATTTTTGGCTACGTCGGGGGATGCTCGAAACTGCCGAAGGTGTCCTCGGCACCGAAGACCGCGACGTGCAAATACGCACCGTCGAAGGCACCTATCGGCACATGTCAGAACTTCATTTGGGCTGCGAAGCCGAAAAAGATCTCGCAGATATCTCCCAACGGCTCGCTGATCTGGGTGTCGACTCAGAAACAGCCGGAACCCGTCTTACTTGCATAGATCCGATCTTTCACCATCGAGTTGTCATCGACGTCACCGCTGCTCACCCTCTCACTTCTACGCAGTCCCGGGCCCACAATCCGCCCGGTGAACAGAACCGTGTGAACCTGCGAGCTGAAGCAGTAGTTGAAGAAGCTCCTCGCCCTCCGCGAAGGCTTGGTCATTTCGTGTTAGGAACACCGAACTTCAAAGAAGCCACCAAGTTCTTTGTTGAGGGTTTAGGTTTCAAGATTTCTGATCAGATCTTGAAGGGAGTCGCAACCTTCATGCGGATCGAACAAGATCACCACAATCTTTTGATCCACCCTGGTTCTACCTCCTACCTCAACCACTACGCGATGGAAATGGACGACGTAGACGCCATCGGCAAGGCAGGCATGGCGGTGTTAGCTGAACGCGAAGATGCAAGTGTCGTTGGAGTTGGCCGACACGTGCTCGGGTCAAACATGTTTTGGTACATGCTCGACCCCCAAGGAAACATGTTCGAGCTTTTCTCCGATATTGACCAAATCATTGATGACGAGGCATGGGACCGAGATTTCGGACGTAGAGACTGGGAAGGCTCAGATGGCCCCGCCGGCTTTTCGGTGTGGGGGCCTAAAGAACCCGAAGTGTTTTTCAACCCCACCGACATCGCGACGATCGCTGCAGGACGCGAAGCTGACGGTCTACCTAAGTGACTTCGCCATCACATAAGAACTGACTGACCACTATGAGAAGCATCCAAGAACTCATAAACGACATCAAAGCCAGACACGACGACCTCGATACACACTCCCAAGAAGCCGAAACATTAGGTAAAGCGCCGGATTTGCTTGTCCAGATCATGAGAGACCTGAAAGTTCCCCTAGTCAAGGTGCCATCAGAGGTCGGTGGCGACCAGTTGTCAATGAACGACCAGCTCAGCTATTTCGAAGCACTCAGTTATTCCAACCCAACTGCAGGGTGGACCGGATTCAATCATGCCGGGGCGGCTGGTATGGCTGGGGCGAGACTAAACGACTTAGGTATTGACACCGTGTTCGGATCCGGAGCTATCCCATTCTTCGCAGCTGTGGCGGCACCCTCTGGTCAATTCATTTCAGTTGAAGGTGGAATCGAGCTCAGCGGTAGCTATCGGTATGCGAGTGGAGCAACCCACGCCGAATGGTTCTTGCTCACCGGCATCGAATCCACCGAAAAACCATCAGTCCGCCTTGCCTGTGTAGCGGCCCAAGACGTCACACTCGGAGACGACTGGGATGTAATGGCACTCAAAGGCACGGGCAGTGTTGACGCGACACTGGATTCAGTTTTTGTCCCCGCTCACCTATTAGCTGACCCGTTTGTTCCCCCGGAACGGGGCGGAGCAATGTACGAAGTCGGCTACCAGGCGTACGTGGCAGGTGAAAATCTTGGCTTTACGCTAGGTGTCTGCCAACGACTATTGGACGAAATGGTCACATATGCCGCCACTAAATCGCGCGGTTTTGACGGCCGGCTAGCAGACCGAGGCGCATTCCAATACGAATTAGGAAAATCACAACTCGAAGTAGATGCCGCAAGATCATTTGGTCTTGCAACTTTGAACGAAGCAGATCACCAATGCACGAAAAACAGTGGCTTAAGTGAGTCTGAAGAAAACAGAGTCGTAGCGATGCTGGCGTTCTCCACAGAAAGCGCGGTCGACGCCGTAAGCCGCCTCTACCGCTTCGCTGGTGCTGGAGCATTATTTAGCGACAATGTGTTGCAGCGCTGTTTCAGAGATGCACATGGCTCAGCGCTCCACCATGTTGCTTCTAACGTTGCCTACGACAAATTCGGAAAAACTTTGTTGGACACAGACTGAACATTCCCGTGACGGTCAGTTGACAAGATCTGTCATGTCGAACTCGTCGGTGGTCTAAGTTGACGCCGAGCAACAAACAGCGTGTATCTCAAATAGTGAGTCACACAAGGGAGAAAACATGGAACTCGGGGACGCCATCTATAGCGCAGTCACGACAAGGTACTTCAGCGACGAACCAGTCACGGATGAACAACTTCAAACAGCGTTCAACTATGCGCGGTTCGCCCCCCAAGGTGGTAACCGTCAACCTGTCCGCTTCATCGTCGTCAAAGATCAAGAAAAACGTAACCAACTTGCAGAATGGTATCGAATTCCGTGGAAGGCCTATCTAGCCGACGCGCAAACCGGAGATATCAGCATAGGTTCAGATAAGGCAGCGCGACTCCTCAAAAACGCCGACCATTTCGCCGACCACCTCGAAGAAGTTCCAGTCATGGTTGTCGCGTGCGCCCACCTAGAAGACACCCACCCAACCGACACAGAACTAGGACGACTATCAGTAGTAGGCGGCGCATCCATCTATCCAGCGGTCCAGAACTTCATTCTGGGATGCCGCGAAGCACAACTAGGAGCATCGCTGACTACCTTGCTGTGCCTATTTGAACCTCAGGTTAAAGAACTATTAGAAATGCCCGAAGACGCAGCAACAGTTGCACACATAGCGGTTGGTCACAGAACCAAAGCATTTCCAACAAAGCTCGACCGGATGGGTCTGGATGAGATTGTTTTCTCGGAGACATGGGGATCGTCAACCTATAGCTAAACAGCGCTTTATGACGTGCAGATAGAGGCTCCGGATCTCTTAGATTTTGGCGATTGGTGGGACTTGATATCCGCCCAGTAAACGTTCGAGGTATCGAGCGAACTCAAAAGTTGTGCGATCACCGAGATAAGGACCCACAACCTGAATCCCCACCGGTAGTCCATCGTGTGTCAAGCCGACCGGAACAACAGTCGATGGTAAATACACGTACCCGAATTGAGATGTCCAAATAATGAGATCTGAGTAGGGGCGTGTTTGGCCGTCCACTGTGAGGGATCGGGTGTACAGAGTGCCTTCATGCTGATGTTCGAACGCACCAATGAAAGCGACCGGTGCCAACAACACATCAAAATCGTTAAAGAAGTCTGACCACAGTCCACGATTCCTGTCGCGTTTTTCTGTGAGTAACAGCCAATCCCGGTGCGTCATTGTTGATGACGCAGCGCGCATGCGCAGCCACTCATCAGAAGAAGGATCACTGACGATCTCTCGCAACACTGCGAGTTCATCCTCGGTGCGACCGGGAGAGGTAGCCGCCGAGATTAATGGCTGACCGATAGTACGCACATCACTAAACGCAATGTCAGGACGCGCGGAACGGTTTACTGATACACCGTCCATCTCAATAGTTCCGACGGCCGTTTCTAAAACAGTGGAGACAGCTTCACTCACGGGACAGTCAGGATCATCCAACCAAGAAGCTACGCGTAGGTCCCCTGGCAGCCCTCGAGCCGGAGGAAGATCGAGACGCCAAGCACTTTCGGTGTCGCGACGAGCACCGCTCACCACATCAAAAAGCAATTCTAAATCGTCAACGGTTTTCGCCAACGGACCAAAGACGTTGACATCCGCGTCAGTCAGCCCATAGGAGACATGATCGATGTAGCCAAGCTGAGGGACGATGCCGTAACTCGGTTTGTGGCCGCACACCCCTGCAAAATGTGCAGGCAACCGAACCGACCCGCCGATGTCGGTTCCGACCTCCCACGGAGTAAGCCCAGCCGCGACAGCAGCGGAAGCTCCACCGGAGGAGCCGCCAGGGCCACATTCAAGATTCCATGGATTATTGGTTGTACCAAAAATGTCGTTGAAAGCTTGTATGTCGCCTGACCAGCGGGGCAGATTCGTTTTTCCAAAAATAATTCCACCGGCATTCTTGATTTTGGCCACTGCCTCAGCGTCTTTAGTCGGCACGTGATCAGCCAATTCAACAGCCCCGCCCGTGGAGCGGAGCCCTTCAACGGCAATAGCATCCTTGATGGTCATCGGTAGACCCTCGAGGATTCCTACGGCTTCGCCGTTGGCTCTTCGGTTGTCTGATGCAGCTGCCAGTTCCATGGCTCGATCAAGGTCCAGCGTCACTATCGCATTGATTTGGTCATGCAATACCGAATTACGTTCTACAAAATGTTCGAGAAGTTCAACGCTCGAAACTTCCCTAGAGGCAAGCATTTCAAGTAAATCACGAGCGGATTGCAGCCCCAAAACATTGTGTGGCGAACTGTCTGACATAAAACGAAACTAGCCCGCAATCATCGATAGATCTTGCGATGTTGTTCTGTGGAATGATTCTTCGAAGCGATAGGAGAAATATGACTGTGCAATTGAGACGTTACGAGGTTCAAGAAGGTGGAATGGAACGCCTAGTGGAGTGGTTCCCAACCATCGCAGATGTCCGAGATCAATACGGATTCACAATCGAAGCAGCCTACGCCGATGAAGAGAACAGCCAATTCGTATGGATCGTCAGTTACCCAGGAGACGTCGACGCGTTCGAGATAGCGCTGGCTAGCTACAACGAATCGCCAGAACGAGCCGCAGCGTTCGCTGGCTTCGAATCACCTGTCACCAAAATGCATTTGAGCTATGTAAACAGTGCTTTATAGGGCCCAAAACCTGACCACATCAAGAAAAGAGAAATGACTATGAGCGAACAGTACGAAGACATCGACTTTCAATCAGAAGGAGCGACGCTGCGGGGCAGACTTCACAGAGCGACCCGCCCAGAAGCACCACTCGTCGTGCTGGCCCACGGATTTTCAGCTACCGCTCACATGTCAGTCAATGCCTACGCAGCAGGTATCGCCGAAGCCGGCTACCACGTGATTGCATACGACCATCGAAATTTTGGAACAAGTGACGGCGAACCACGGTTCGGTTTCGACCAATGGACGCAGGTTCGTGGCTACAGCGACGCCATCACTCACAGCTTGAACCTCCCGGGAGTGGAAACAGATCAGATTGTTGTTTGGGGTGAAAGCATGGGAGGCGCCAATGTTCAGTACGTAGCTGCCTTCGACCAACGAGTCACCGCTGTGATCGCCCACACCCCCGGATGTGGAGAGACATACGCCGAACCAGCAGAAGACTTAGCTGACTTCCATGCGTTGACTGCTTATGCGACTCAAGGAGATCTCAGCGAGGAACCCGCAGCTCTAGTACAGGTCCGCTTCGCCGATCTGCCAACCTCAGACGCACCAGTCATGTTGAACTTTGATGCCGCATCGGAATACGCGAAAACATATGGTCAACGGACCGGCTCGCTCTGGTCAAATGATGTCACCATCGTTGTCAGAAAAGCGCCAGAACTTTCAGTGGCAGTGGTCGCCGCCCAAATCTCTGTCCCAACCCTGTATGTCGTCGCCTCTGATGACGAAGTTGCCGGCGCATCACCAGCAGTAGCCCGACAGTGCTTCGACACCATCACAGGCACCACAGTTTGGGAAGATATCGAAGGTGGGCATTTCGGACTTCTCTACGAAGACTCACACCTATTCCAACAAGCCTTGGACGCAGACCTAGCCTTCCTCACAGAACACACCTGACCCTGTTAGGTGACCACAGAGACGTCGCTGGCTTGGTAGCCAAGGCCAAGGCTGCAACAATTGGTTCATGCGTCTTCGGGCTCTCCTCTTCACCCTGATCATTCTTGCCTCATCGTGCGGCACCAACCCTGACTGGGACGAATCCCACAAAACCAACTTTCTGCGCGCATGCCGAAGAGAAGCCGGATACGAAAAGCAAGACCTGTGTACGCCCTTAGCGGCAGAAATCGAAGACAAAATAAAACTAGGAGCCTCCAAAACGTGTCTCTTGTTCGCAGCCAATGACATAGCCGTCGCCGCCGAACCGAACCAACGAGAGCAAGCCCGACAAAAATTCGATAGTTGCTGACAACACTCAAATCTCGTTACTCAAGCGCGACCACCGTCCCACGGGCCACACTGTTGCATGGACATGGGAATAGGCCTTTGGTGTCTGCAGTCAACAGCAACAAGCCCCCGCTCGTTCGGGCAGGCATATCAAGAACTAGCCGAAGATGCTCGATTGGCTGAAGACAACGGCATCCACAGCCTTTGGTTGTCTGAACATCACGGCTATTACGACGGATACTGTCCAGCTTTGATGCCAGCAGCCGGAGCAGCCCTTGCAGCGACTGAAAGTATCCAAATTGGCACCGGCGTTTTGTTGCTTCCATTGCATGAGCCACATCGAGTGGCCAACGCAGCGAACCTTCTTAACGAACAATCTTCAGGCAGGTTCCAGCTCGGCGTCGGCATGGGATACCGACCCGTGGAGTTTGAAATCAAAGAACGAGATATGAGTCAACGATTGAAACTAATGAACGCTGGCCTTGATGTACTGCGCACGACAACACAAACCCCTACCTGGGTGGGCATCAGCAGCGAGAAAGCAGCGGAACGAGCAGGGCGCCGCGGACTCGGCCTTTTTATCTCTGGAGCATTCTCCAAAGATGTAGTCAACACACTGATTCAAGCTCATAGAACCGCCTGGGCTCAGTCAAACCCCAGCGGAGACACTCCGCCACCAGTAGGCCTTCTCCGCAATTTGTGGATCGTCGACACAGAAGCAGAACGCCGCCAAGCCTTAGATTGGGTCCGATCCAGCTATCTGGTGTACGCAGGACTTGGCTGGGGTGCAGATAACACAGGCGTCGACTTTGTAAGCCAGATAGAAACGTCGATGGACGAAGTCGAAAAATCAGCCACGGTCGGATCAGCCGAAGAGATAGCCACAGAACTAGACGGCTACGACGTTGACCTAGTTGTTTGCCGAATCGGATACGACCAGCCACCCCGAACTGCCTTAACCGAAGTGATCGAACGCATCGGACGAGAACTAACCCCACTTGTTCAAGACTTAGGGGTGCAGTGGTGAGACTCCTACTAGACCTGCGACGCATAAGCGAACCTGCCGAGCGGGAACGCCTAGCCCGTGAAGCCGACGAGAACGGTATTTGGGGCGTAGTAGTCACCGGACCACAAGGCGGAGAATGTGTTGAGGCCAGCGCAATAGCAACGACCACTCACCACGTCACTATCGTCGTCGACGTCGACGGCAACGACGTTCACCCAACAACACTGGCTGAAGAGATCTCGGTCTTAGACCAAATCACCCAACGTCGAACCATGGTCATCTTCCGAGGAACCTCAACATCTAAAGCAACAATAGCGACGCTGTTAAGTGGATTGCCCTCCCAAGGGGTCATCTTGTCACCACCCCCAGCTCAAGCATCAATTCCGATCCAGTCACCCGAAGATATCCCTCAAACGAAACTGCCCGAAGACGTGACGCAACTCGCAACGATCATCGATCAGTACCGTGATTCCCAAACAGCATTCCTTATCGTCTCCTGGGAGCGACCAATCAAAGAACTCGCCCGCCACGCAGTAGGTCGAGCTGCCTCAACGGATTTTCCACAGATGGTCGCTGATATGGCAGACCAAATTGACCCGATTGACTAATGAAGGTCGACCAAGGGCGATAACTTCCAGCACCGTGCTCGGTTCCAAACACCACCTCTGGCATGTTCTATGTATCGCAGTGGCGGTATCAACTATTGCGTGTGCACCCAACCCCTCATCTGGCACCGCCGGCGACGTCACGAGCCCACCGCGACCAGCAAACACGACGAACGACGGATTTTTAGGCGCCACTTCTGCGCCTTCGACTATCCCAGTCACGACGACCGGCGTCGCGCCCACGACATCGACTCAACCGACTACGACAGTCAAAATCGTCGCGACAACAATCGCTACGACCACGACACTCCCCACTCCCACGCTGGGTATAACCAGATATGGCATCCCAGTCAGAGTGTCGGAACCAACGGAGGAAGGCTGGAAAGTGTTCGATCCGTGCGGTACCTCTCAGACGATTTCAAAAATCTTTCCAGTCCGGGAAATCCAAGTCGTTCTTGACCCAGGTCATGGAGGGAAAGACCCGGGAACGCGCGGACCAACGGGGTTAAAAGAAAGCGAACTCAACCTCGAAGTTGCGGTCGCTGTCGCGCAACTGTTACAAGAACAAGGCTTTCGGCCATTGCTGACTCGGACAGGGGACTATTACATCGAACTTGACGAAAGAATTGCCCTTAGCGACGCTGCGAACGCCACAGCAATGGTGTCAATTCACCACAATGCGCCAACAGCGGCGAAATCAAACAAACCAGGCACCGAGGTCTTCGCCCAAACCGGAGACACAGAATCAGCGCGACTTGCGGGGCTCCTCCATCAAGAAGTCTTTGAGACACTGGACAAGCTCGACGACATTCAATGGACATCAAGATGGGATGCAGGAGCTTTACGCGTTGTGAACTCCGACGGCGGGGATGCGTACAGCCTCGTTCGTAAACCCGAAACAACGAACGCACTTTTAGAGGTCGCATACCTTGCCAGCCCATCGGAGGGCGCCTTCATGGCGGAAGACGGATACGTTCAACTAGTCGCTCAACCTATAGCTGTAGCGATCAAAACATTCCTCACCACTGACCAAAGCGGCAGCCCGCTTCTTGAGCGGGCACGGATTCATAATCCATCAGGGGGACGACGAACATGTCCGGAAGTTGACCTGGAATAAAAAGGCCAATTAAAACCGAGAAGCACACGAGCGCGTCTAACTTGGCGGATACTCACCGGCGAATGGAGATCTCGTGGACACTCAACTGACTTACCTAGCTTGGAGCGCCTTTCTCTGCATAGTGCTGTGGCTCCCGTACGTGCTTGAGCGGGTTCAAAGTCAAGGTCTCGGAAATGTTCTCACCTATCCAGAAAATCCACCAGCCCCTGCTGCATGGGCTCAACGAGCCCAGCGAGCACATCTCAACCTGATCGAAAATCTCCCAGCTTTCGCATCTCTCGTAATCATCGCCCACCTCACCGGTGTCGACGCCGCAGCTGGGGCAGCACTGTTCTTCTGGGCACGAGTAGTGCACGCGGTCGTACACATTTTGGGCATTTCTTATGTCCGCACTCTTGCCTTCGCTGCAAGCTGGGTGGGGATGCTCATGATCTTCTTCTCGATTCTGTAATCGTCTCGAGCCCATCACACATTGCGCAGCATCGAAGGTGGGTTGGGTTCAATGATCTTCGAGT
>Ga0208408_1001072_pt1 | contig 15925 bp, 10 predicted proteins | sample ETNtaG_4_FD_185776 | JGI IMG/M metagenome (GOLD analysis project Ga0208408, IMG submission 185776) | Marine microbial and viral communities from oxygen minimum zone, Eastern Pacific Ocean - ETNP201406SV67 (SPAdes) (version 2) | ecosystem: Environmental > Aquatic > Marine > Oceanic ... | reverse complement strand
CGTCTTCGGGTTCAGTCCCGCGTCAAACCGGATGCCGAGCTTAAGTGTGGAATGAGCCCAGTTACGGCGAACAATGGGAGGATTATTAACGGTGAAACCACCCATCTGAAATCCAGACCCATCATGCTGCAAGCTGCCATTGTTAAAGATATGATTATACTCAATAAGACCACCATTACGGAATCCTCCCGAAGCACCGGCATTGTACACCGTACAGCGCTTGATGGTAGTTTGACGGCTGACCTGAACTGAATGGGCGGCTCCCATGCAGCTATAATCAATGTCATGAAAAAGACAGTTTTCAATAATGTCGTTACCCCCTTTAATCTCTAACGCGGTGCCATCTGTGTATTCAAACCGACAATTAATGATACGGTTATTGGATTCAGCTTTATTCCCTTTGTTTTTTATTAATGGCGATTCAGGTACATCCAAATTCCCAAGTACTCTTTTTGAGTAGGCCGGATAAAGTTGTTGTGAATTTTCAATTGTTATATTTTCAGATGACGTTATTTTAAATGTGGTTCCAAAAAAGTCAATCCCACGAAAATGCAGATAACGGGATTTATTAATTATTAATGCATAAGACATCACTTTTCCACGTACATTTTTCCCATCAGGATTTTTTTTATCGGGAGGAATGAAATAGACTGTTTTGGTGGTTGGATCGAACCACCACTCCCGCGGTACGTCCAGACACATGGGACCTTCAAAATAGTAATAAGATTGTCCGTTTTTCTGATTTTTTTTCTCCCAAAAATCAGGACGGAAATCATTTGGGTTACACCACTTTCTGGCAGATTTCTGAAGCGAACCGCTATTGGCAAATGTAGTGTCATAATTAAAATATTCCTTCCCAGACTCATGGTCGGTCACTACACTGGCAAATGACATCCAGGAAGCAATATTCATTATAGCAATGGCACCGGTGAAGTCTACTCCGGTTTCCGCCAGAGACTCTGTGTTGAAGCCGTCTTTTATATTCTGATGATAATATCCATCTTGTTCTTTCTGACGTTCACGTTTTGAATCAAATGGACGCTCATCGTATAAGGTACCAGGCACACTTTTCTTGGAAGCATGGCGATAAGTTTCTTTTATCTTCCAGAAATTTTCGTCAGCCATATGGGCGTTTGGCCAGCGGGCGGTAGTCATCATACTATCTTCGTAAAATAGCTGCCATACATCAAAATCCAATTGGGTAGAAAAAACTCCCTTTTTACTAGACTCCCACTTACTAGTGATAGATCTGGTCCCATCTAAAATGACTTTCTCATCCTTATAGGCGGTAAATATGATTGGTTTCCGCTTTTTTCCTTTAAGATTATTTATTTTAATTGATTCATCATACCGACCACCCCGGATAAAACAAATATCGCCGGACTTAACTGATTTAACCGCCTTTTGAATTGTGCGGAACGGTTTAATTAATGTACCGGGGTTCTTATCATTACCATCTGGAGAAACAAAGTACTCTGCGCCGTATCCAATTGTAATAAAATTAGTAAGAATTAGTATTAAAATTATTTTGTCCATAACTGTTACTTCTTTTCCTTAGGAATAATCTTGAAAGCCAAAGCATTGCTTTCATTATAATCTCTTGGGACTCTAATTATCAAACCATCGTTGGTTTGTTCCCATTGTATTTGTTCTTCGGAACCCAACAGGCTCACTGATTCTACTTTCCCAAATCCAATTTGATTGTGGTTTGACAGTGAGGTTATCACGGTTTCTTCGTTCCCTGGATGGTCAAGCACTATGGCATAGAGGTTATCACCCTTAGTGGTAAAACGGATATCTTTGGCAGTGTAGCTCACCTTATTCTTCTTCTCACTGAAAGCGCCGCCACGCTGTCTGGTGGGACCTTCTCCATATTTCACCCAGGGCCTGGTACCATAGATAGCCTCACCATTAACTTTCAGCCAATCTCCTAATCCTAACAATCGCTTTTTTACTTCATCCGGGAACGTGCCATCAGCCCGCGGTCCAACATTCAGTAACAGACAGCCATTTTTACTGACAATATCTACTAGGATATCAACCAGTTCATTGACTGGCTTATACTGTGGATCTTCCACATGACTCCATGATTTTTCATCGATTGATGTATCAGTCAGCCAAATAATTTTGCTAAGTGTATCATTCCTGCCGCGTTCGAAATCCAATATACCTGCACCCTGGGGCAGATCCTCATGCTTATAGGTAACCCCAACCTCCTTGCCCCACTTCAATCCTTTATTGTAGTAATAACTGAGGAAACTGCGTTTATGCCCATCAAACTCTTGTTGTGACGAACGCCAGAATTTTTCTTTTTGCAAACCACCATCAAACCACAGGAGATCGGGTTCATATTTATCAATCACTTCAATGATCTTGTCTTCCCAAGCCTGCATGTATTCCCGAGTTGGTGAATCTTTTACAGTATGTACTGGCGGATAAATCTTATTTGCCCCAGCATATTTCGGATCTTCCGTATCATGGCGTTTATCTTTGGTGTAGGTAACCTCATACCAAAACCATTTTCTGGCATGATGAAAAGATGTTACAAATTTCATTTCGCGCTCCTTTATAGCTTTACCCAATTCTCCGACGATATCTCTGTGTGGCCCCATATCCACTGCGTCCCATTCTGTCATATCACTATCCCACATTGCAAATCCATCATGATGCTCAGCAACAGGTCCGGCAAACTTGGCACCCGATTTAACAAATAAATCTGCCCATTCATCAGCATTAAATTTATCAGCAGTAAAAAGGGGAATCAGGTCTTTGTAGCCGAAATCAGCGGGATCACCATATCGATCCTTATGGAATACAAAAAAATTCCCATGCTTTGTTTTCTTGTCCCAATACATCCTGCGGGCGTACCACTCGTTTCCCCAAGCTGGGACAGAATAGGGACCCCAGTGTGTATAAATACCAAATTTCGCATCCCGAAACCACTCCGGATCCGGGTGCTGTTGTAACGATTCCCATTTATCGGTGTATTGGACAACACTGGAAGAATACCTCTCATCAGCGGACTCCATCTTGTTTCCTTTTATCATACCACTACTGATCAGTATCGATAATAATATCATTATTAAGATATTTTTTAATTTCATTTAATCTATCCTTTCTGCATGACTTTATCTGTAATCCTTTCGGATTGATTAGCCATCCAGGAATTACTAACGGGTGAATTATGAATCAAATATTTTTAAATATCATCATTCATAAAATTATTTTTCAGTCTGATTATTGTTAATCGTCCCAATGTTCTTCAATTATTTTTTGAATTTCAGGATATTTACTATCATCTTCTTCAATTTCCATCCTCATTTTCTGAAGCTTAGATTTAAGTTCTCTTATCAAATTCTGATTATCCGGTTTATCATAAAGATTGTTCATCTCATATGGATCTTGTTGTAAATCATATAATTCCCATCCAGGATGAGTATTTTCATGTTTGGGATCTAATTTGCTCCCATAACCCGTGCCATAAAAGAAAATTAGTTTATATCTGTTTGTTCTTATCCCAAAATGTGCTGGATTATAATGAGATGCCATATGCATCCAGTAGCGATAATAAATTGCATCAGACCAATCAGATGGAGTCCTACCTTTCATGCTCCTCAAAAAGCTTTTACCTTGCATATAATCCGGAGTTTTTTCAGTCCCCGCAATCTCCAGTATTGTGGCTGCAAAATCGACGTTCGAAATCATATCGTGATTCTGTGATTTTTTCATTACTATACCCGGATATTTTACCAGGAACGGCATTCTTAAGGATTCTTCATACATCCAGCGTTTATCGATGTAGTCATGTTCTCCTAGAAACATACCCTGATCACTGGTATAAATGATTACAGTATTATCAAGATTGCCATCCTTTTTTAGATAATCCAGCAGTCTACCAATATTATCATCAACACCTTTACAACAACGAAGGTATCTTTTAAGATAATTCTGGTAGGCAAGATGTTTATATTCATCATCTGAAGCTGTATCTGGAATATCCACTGACAGATGCTGTATGCGCTGATTATGTCTACGACCTAATGAAGAACCAATCTCATGAATTTTGTCATCATGACCGCCGCGAGTGGCTACAGATCCATGGTTACCGCTATCATAAAGATTCTCCGGTTCTGGAATTACCACATCCTCAAGATAGCTCTCATATCTTTCTGCATATTCCCACTTCCCATGAGGTGCTTTAAAATGATGCATAAGGAAAAACGGTTTGCTTCGATCCCTTTCTTGTAGCCATTTCAATGAAGCATCTGTAATCACATCAGATGAATGACCCGTGCTTCGAACTACATTCTGCTTCCATTTTTTCTTGCCACGTACTCTGAATTTAGGATTGTAATATTTTCCCTGACCGGGTAGAACTTTGTAATAATCAAAGGAAGCTGGTTCTTGCTTTAGGTGCCATTTACCTATCATTGCAGTGACATAACCTGCATTTTTCATCTCATGGGCGAGATATTGTTTTTCAGATGGAAGATTGCCCTTTAAGCTATGCACACCGTTAATATGACTATATTGACCTGTGAGGATGGTAGCACGGCTGGGAGTGCAGATTGAATTGGTACAGAATACGTTCTGAAACAACATACCTTCATTTGCCAGACGATCAATATTAGGGGTCGGTGCGATCCCCGCTAACCTTGATTTATAGGCACTGATGGCATTGGTGGCATGATCGTCGGACATGATAAAAAGGATATTCGGTTTTTTATTCATTTGCCCGCTAATAATATCATAACTTGACAACACCAGACCGGCACTAGTCAGTTTTAAAAATTCTCTTCGCTTCATCAATTATCCTGTTTATAATTCTTTTTATTCAACCAGTATAGTTCACCTAGGCATAAAAGACACCAGTCGTTGTCTCACCTATGAATCAGTCTCTTTTAGAAAACCCATTGCAAGGATCATGAGCAACTCCAATTCATGAAAGGCTCAATAGCCTTTGCCAGTGTATGCATCTCAACGAAATGATTCCGTCCTTGCTTGGATGAAAATAAATAAAGAGCATAACCACCCCAACCGCTACCGCAATACTTCTTGGCAAGACAGTTTTTTGCATCCATTAATGGCTCCATCCCTTCATCTAACTGGGCTTTGTAACTCATTTTAGTCGCATCCGCCAATTGGGTCAAATCTTGATTGAGTACGGCTTTATGGGCAGCCTGCCCTGCTTGATATATCAAATCATAATTTCTGTTTTTATTCACCATGGAAGGCGTGTCATGACTGACTTTACAATAACAAATAGCCATGAGCCCACTTAACATTTTTCCATCTCGTTTCAAGTGCAGTTCGGGTTCATTTCCGCTCTTCCAAACATATAAACCTGTTTCGCGGATGATAGCAGGATCCTGCCAGCCCACACCCAAATCCAATTCACTCTGGACGCCATCTTTTCCATTCAGGATAGCCCAGGCACCACTCCCTCCGATTCCTGATCGCTTTTCATAATCCCAATTATTCAGGGAAACCGTAGGGGAAATGGCGCAATTCACAATAAATCCACCTTTTATAGATAATTTGGGCACATCTAACCATCCGCCGGCAAAATCAACCCGCAACGGAGCTTCCTGTGGTGCCTGAATCTGATTGATAATACCGGCAGTATTTACTGGATTAACAGTAGGTGGAGTTTTTGGCAACACATGATATTCTGTGCCAATCTGTGCACACAATTCACGTTTTATTTTTTCATATTTATCATCTTTCGTTACAACCAAAATATCCGGTTTAATTCTTAAAAAGTGATCTTTGAAATCCAAGCCCATTTCCATGGATTCACCCACAACAACTTCATTAACCATTTCAAGGGATTGAATTACGCTTTTTTTATGCCCATTGGGTAAAGATGATTTTCGTTTTTTCTCCATCCACAGCACATCGTCCGATACAATGCACACTATTAAATAATCCCCCAATGCTTTGGCTTCATTGAAAAACTGAACATGGCCTCCATGAATTATATCATAGCATCCCGATATAAAAACTTTTTTCATTTTATACACTTTTTCCCAGTGATTCCATAGTCATTCGCAAGGTGGCGGTTTACTGTATTACGCTCCATGCCCCATAACGTGAAGTGTGTATAATAATTCCGGTGAAATGATAGGTGATATTCCTTTTAACATATGATCTCCATTATTTTAAGTGGGATCTCTCTTGGTATTCCAACCATAATAACCGATAACTAAAAAGCAAATAAAAGGTAAACAAAAACTGGCTCGGGTGCTGGATAATACAAAATCTCCCATCGAAAATGGTGTCATATCCATGATGGCGCCTTGTAAAGGCGGCATAAGAGAACCGCCGCCAATGGCTAAAATTAATCCCGCAGAACCTATTTTCGCATCTTCTCCCAATCCATCTAGGGCAATACCATAAATTGTAGGGAACATCAAGGACATACAGGCAGAAATTGCTACCAGTGAATAGATACCCACCATCCCGGAAATGAAAATGGCACCCAATGTGAATACACCACCACCTATAGCAAGGATCATGAGCAACTGACCCGGATTGATGAATTTTAAAATGTATGTACAAATAAACCGGCTGGTGACAAAAATAATCATAGCGACCATATTATAAGATTGCGCTTCTGCCTTGGTCAATCCCAATTCATTAACTCCATATTGTATAATGAAGGTCCAACACATGATCTGTGCCCCCACATAAAATGCCTGGGCAATGACACCATCTTTGTAATGCCTATTCGATAATAATCGATTTAAAGTTGGTTTAAGATCCAATTTACTTTCAACTGATGATTTTGATCCCGGTAATTTTGAAAATAAAAAAATGAAAAATACTACACCAACAACTATTCCCAAGATCAGATATGGATCAACTATTACATTCAAATCATTTTGTTGAATTTTGGAAAAGGCATCCGGATCATTTTGTGCCAATTCTAGCCGGGATGTTTCTGAAGCAGGGTTTAATTGAGCTAAAATAAATTCCTTCGCAACAAACATCCCTGTCAAGGATCCCAATGGATTAAATGCTTGTGCAAAGTTTAGACGTTGCGTGGCGGTGCTTTCATCCCCCATGGACAGGATGTAAGGATTTGCGCTGGTTTCAAGAAAAGATAATCCACAGGTCATGATAAAATAGGCAACGAGAAATGCTTCAAAAACCATCATTTTTCCTGCAGGGATAAAAAGAAAGCATCCGATGGAGTACAAAGCTAATCCCATGAGAATAGCTTGCTTATAATTAAATCTTTTAATAAAAATCGCTGCGGGAATCGCCATAAGGCAATACCCGCCATAGAAGGCAAATTGCACCAGCGAACTTTCAAAATGACTGATCAATAAAATGTTTTTGAAAGCTGCAACCAGTGGATTCGTTATATCATTGGCAAAACCCCAAAGTGGAAAAAGCAGCCCTACAAGAATAAAAGGTATTAAAAATGGTTTGGTTATTACCCGTATCGACTTTACTGAATACTTATTCATATGGCTAAAATTTTCCTTTATTTTCCCAGATTAACATCATTACCCACAAAATCTGCAACCATTTTGTATATATAATATGCAATTTGCTAGACATTATGGTTTTTCCGGATTATAGGCTTTATTGAAATCGTTCATGCTTTTGGGTGTCTTATCCCATGGCTGAGCCGGAGTGGGGTCATATTTCGGTCTGGCATCTTTTTCCGGAAATGAAGCTGCTGCTGCAATCAATTTATTTTTTGCAGCTATCACGTTGACATCCGCACTTGATAGCAGGTCAATTTTTTCATCAGGATCAGCATGTAAATCAATCAGTTTCTCCGGCTGACGGTCTTTGCCAACAAACAATTTATACTGTTTATCCCTGATCACACGGTCCCTGTATTCAAGCATGGGCTCAACTCCTCTTTCTGTCAGCTTCGCAGGGTGCCCACCCATGGCCATTATCCATTCCCTCTCGGAATCATTTGAATTACCAACCAAGTGAGATGCAATGGATTTACCATCCAACTGCCAGTTTTCAGGTAATTCAGCACCACCGAGTTCTGCGAATGTTGGCAGTAAATCTGTGAAATCTGATAATGCATCACTCACAACACCTGCAGGAACAAATCCAGGCGCATTGACTATAAACGGTGCATTTATACCTGATTCAAATGTAGTGGCTTTACCACCGCGAACTTCCCGTCCATCCATTTTATTCCTGAAATTCTTGACAGTACCATTATCAGTTGTCCAGATGATAATAGTATTTTCCCGTATACCCAATTCATCAATCGCTGAAACAAGTTTCCCAGCCAGAGTATCTACATAGCGAACCATGGCAGCCATTGTTTCTTTTTTACCTTCCACATCCGGCTCATTAGGAGTGGTAGTCAATGGTGGATGGGGTAAAGCCATTGGATAGTACATCATCATCGGTCCATCTTTATTCTTTTTCATAAAATCGATAAGAAAATCTGTGAATACATCCTCACCAAACTGCCCTTCATAGGTTTTGCTACCTTCTCGGGTGTTTAAATATGCATCCCAGTATCTTTCGGCACTAGCATCAACACCGGTTTCATATCCCGTCCACATACACCAGTCATCGAACCCATGTTTTTCCATGGCATCAGGTGTAACGCGGAAATCATTGACCTGCCATTTACCGGCTGCTGCTGTTTTATATCCGGCTGTTTTCATTACCTTGGCAAATGTTGTATTATGATTCCAGTCGAAATGACAACCAGCACCCCAGCGCGGCACATCCCAATGATTTACCCAGCCATTGTTGTAAGGATATTGTCCTGTTAAAAGTGTTGCCCTTGTTGGTGTACATTGGGGCATACAGTAAACATTCTCAAATCGCATTCCACCTGCTGCAAGCTTATCGATATTGGGTGTTTCAATTCCTTCTGCACCGTAACAACTTATCCATTCTTTTCCTAGGTCATCCGCCATGATAAAGAGAATATTTGGCTTTTGGTGTTTTTGTAATTTTCCAATTGATAAATCAAACCCAGACAAAGCAATTGCCGCACCGCCCACACCCATAGCTTTCAAGAAATCTCGTCGTTTTATATTTTGCATCTATTTTCTCCTACTTGAATTAATCCTTAAACTATTATTTGGTTATGAATGATTCTAATTATATTATTCTTCTCACCTGCACATAATAGGCGCCGAAACTTTCACCCCTATCATCCGTAAACCAGGTCTGTAATTTTGTTTTACCCGTATCCAATGAAACCTGAAAAGATACAGACTCAGCATTCTTTATCACGGTTTCTGTCTCATCAACATTCGCAATTTTTAGCCGGGCGCTGACAATTTGTAGTGCTTTACCTTCACCAACTTCTGTTACGTGCGATGTTTTCTTTTTTCCCAGAACACCTGCAGTTATTGGAATCCGCAATTCGGTCGGCCACCGCCGCAGAGAAATCTCATATTCCCCTTTTTCAGCGACACTTACTGCCCAAAATCCATTCGCTTTAAGTGCATTTCGTATCTGGCGCTGATGCCAGGGTTGTTTTTCCTCTGTATGCCAATCATGTCCGGTTAAAGTTGCGGGATTTTCTTGAGCCGTGCCAAGAACGATGTAACAATACTCACTGAATCGTTTGGAAATATCCACCCACCATTTTTCATAAGTTTCGCGCAAGTTTTGCACGGTTGCAGGGTGAGAACCAGAAATATCGCGTAACTGCCCAGGATCATCTGTCATATCGTACAACTCCCGACCATTAACCATCCGCCAGCGTTCATTCATCACCACGCTCTTTCGCCACTTTTGAGGATTTTCAATCCGCTGCGAATCAACAACCAGAACCCGTTCTGGCCATGCCTTTGCTTTTGTTTGTAATAATGGAGTAATGCTGGTTCCATCGAACTTCAAGTTTTTAGGCTTAGTGATCCCACACAGGTCCATCACTGTCGGCATGAGATCAAAATGTGCTGTGAGCTTTTTAATATCCTTTCCACCTGCAATCCCCCCTTGTGGCCAATGGATAAAACAAGGAACCCTGTGACCGCCTTCATAGGGCCAGTTTTTATGCCCGCGCATTCTCGCGTTATATCCTTTTCCTCTGACCCAACCGTCCTTATCGACTTTTACACCTATGCTAGTGCCATTGTCCGTCAGGTAAACAAATATTGTGTTTTCCTTGAGCTTGAGGGTTTCCAACTTCTGGTCAAGCCGTCCCATGTTTTCGTCAATGTTGGCGATCATGCCATAAAACCTAGCTCTCTTCTCTGACAAACCTGCGTCCTTATAGGGCTGACTATATTTTTCCGCAACATGGAAAGGTCCGTGCGGCGCATTGGTTGAGATGTAGCAGAAAAAAGGATGATTCTTGTTGGTTTCAATAAATTTAATCGCATTGTCGAACCATATATCCGTGCAATAGCCTTTGAACTTTTTGTACTTACTATTATATAAATAAGTGTCATCGAAGTAGTCGTTATCCCAGAAATCCGGAGCCTGACCAATGCCACCGCCGCCGTGGATCAAGACTTCGTCAAAGCCTCTGTCTTGCGGTCGGAATGGGTAATTGTCGCCAAGGTGCCATTTACCGAAAATGCCGGTTTTATAGCCATTATTTTTCAATACATCCGCAATTGTCACCTCATCTTCGCGCAAAAGAGAACGTCCCATTATCGTATGCCATACCCCTGTCCGGTTGTTGTAGCGTCCTGTCATGAGCGATGCTCGAGTCGGAGCGCATGACGGGCTGACGTGAAAATTGGTCAAACGCATACTTTGGTGGTGCAACCAATCCAGGTTTGGTGTTTTGATGATTTCGTTGCCGTGGCAGCCTAAATCACCGTATCCTTGATCATCCGTTAAAACAAAGATGACATTCGGCCTACTTATCTGGCTGGAAGCAAGCTTTGGCAACATCAAAGCCGCAGTGCCTAGACTCGCTTTTTTTAAAAATTCACGACGTTTTATTTTTTCAGATAGATTCATTTAAATTTCGGCTGGTCAACGCGCATCTATTTTCTCCGGGTTGAATTGATTCTACTATACTCGTCGAAACGGATGTTCTCTTGCTTATATTTTCTATCCTGAATCGCTTGGCTTAAATCACATCTAAATCCTATCAAATAGGCCCAGGGCCGTGTTTTTGATTGCGAAATATGAGAAATACCCCAGGTGAAACCTTGGCCATTTTTCGTATTTGCATACTTATCGGGGCAATACAATCCAGCCGCATCCGGAGGGAGTACAACATGAGCTTTGACTTCAAAATTTATGCCATCAGCTGCCCACTGCAGAGTATTTTTCTCAGGACCATTTGCCGTGATGAGCGTCGCCACACCTTCTTTGTATGGCCAAACCAATGCTTCATGTCCGCTGGCAGAAACCGGATTGAGCGCATGTTTGATAAAAGGGCCTTCTGGTTTTTCTGCTATCGCCAGGCCCATTGAAAAATTTGGATAAGGCTTGGGCAAATCACACCCGAAAGGCTCTGGCTTTTCACTACCCAGTCCCATCGGATGCGCTTTGTAGTACATCCATATTTTACTATTCCGCACGATCAAATTGGGGTCGTGAACCTTTTGACTGTCGAAATCACCGTAAGATTCGATCATCGAACGCCTTTTAGTCCCAATCAGCCATTTGCCAGATTTACCTGGTTTCAAAACAGGCTCGGGATGTCGATGCCAGGGGCCTTCCGGATTTTCGGCCCAGCTCATTCCGATAACATTCTTCGTGCGCTCGGTATAGGGAAATTTCACTGCCTGATAGTAGAGATAGTATTTGCCTTTATAAGCTAAAATATCAGGAGTAAAAACACTTCTATCATCAAATTCACCGTCTGGACCAGGTTTGACGGAAGCTCCTTGTTCTTTCCAGTTGATTCCATCAGCGGAAGTAGCATAGTAGATCGAACACATGTCCCAAGTTGTAGCCGGTAATTTCTTATTTGCTTTCTGATAACCTACTGGTGGGTCTATTTTTTGACTTCTGGTATAGTATATATAGTATTTATCATCAATTTTTATAACTGTACTTGGGTCACGCCTTGAAATACCCTCTTCATATTCCAGACCCTTTAATGGATAGTAACTAAAATTGGTGAAAAATTCATTCAGTTGTGGTTCCGTCTGATTCCAGAGATTGATATAGCGCTCCATTGAAGCACTGACCCGCTTGCCATCATAATATCCATCCAGGCTGTTACGAATTAACGAATCACCTGAACGCAAATCTTGAGCAAAAGATGATTCCAAAGAAAATGCCACGATCAAAAATGACGTTGTGATGATGATATTTTTCATGTCGGTAATAACCATCGTGGTTTCTATTCTGTTAGAGGCTGCAGGATCACCGATCGCAGCAGCATTAGGTTATTGCTTTTTATATTTTCAGGAGTAATAGATAATTTGTAGACGCCTGCCTTTTCGAATTCAATATCTCCAAGTGAATAGCTTGATAGTTCAGGCTTTCTCATCGTAATTCTTTTTTTCTTGGTCGTTGGTTTGACAATTCCTGCAAGACTTTGATTCCCGACCACTACTTTAAAGCGACTACCTGCGTTGGGTTTTGTGCAAGCATAGTTCAAGTCAACCCTAAATTGGCCCGGCTTTTCAATCAAAAAATCCCACATAATTTTATCCTGACGAGAAGACCAGTTGTCAATATAGTCGCCTTCGCGTGTTCCCCAACCGAGCACGTAATTCGCATTTTTTCCGTCAATCTTTGCTTCCCAGGCTCGAAGTTCCAGCAAACCGTTCTTGTTCTGACGGATTTGATTATCGACCTCTGGTGAGCCTGTAATTTTCAACACAACTACGCTAGCGCTGGCATCCGGCATTTTCATGCCAACCTCGATAATCACATCAAGCGCTTCCTTCGTAGTCGGCAACGGTTTTTTCGCGGGATCACTGAGTAAATACGCTGTCTCAATTTTGTTTTTCAACCCAGGCACACGCAGTTTGCCATCTTGGGGCCAATTATAAACGTGCAAATAAAGTGTCTGATCTTTTATCGTACATCGACCCCAATCCAGTTTTCGAAAAACCGTTTGCGTCGTACCGTAGATACTCTCACCATTAACTTTCATCCAATCACCCATATCCCGCAAACGCTCGATTTCCATCGGTGTTAACGTTCCATCCGGATTTGGTCCGACATTCAGCAAAAAATTTCCGCCTTTTGACGCAATATCGATTAGCATGCGAACCAGTTCTTTCTTCGATTTATAAGTCACATCTTTACCTTTGTACCAAAAACCACGACCATTGCTAATAGTGATATTCGATTCCCAATAGCCTGGAAATCCCATTGCAGGGATTCGTTGTTCTGGTGTGGCAAAATCGCCATGCAGATTGACGCCACGATTGTTGATAATCAAATCCGGATTCATAACGCGCATCATTTTGACCAAGTCGGTCATATCTTTTTTGACGCGTGGGTGTTCATACGGTTCGCCATTGCCGCGTGAAGAAGGCCAGCGGATATCGAACCAAAAAATATCGATTTCACCGTAGTTCGATAGCAACTCGCGCACTTGACCACGCTCAAAATCCATTGCTTCTTTCCACAGCTTCGGTTGGCTGTCGAGAAGCTTGGCATTAAAATTCCAATGCGACGTTGAAAAAGGTGCTGCAGCGGGGTGATGCCAGTCGATGTGAGAAAAGTAAAGGCCAACAGCCAATCCTTCAGCTCGATATGCATCAGTGAGTTGTTTTAAAATATCAGGATTATGGCTTTTACTGTAAGGGCATTCAGGATTAGTAACTTTCAGGTTAGTAAAATCCGTATCATAATTGCAGAAACCATCATGATGTTTTGTGGTAAAAACCACATAGCGCATACCGGCATCTTTTGCAGTTTTCGCCCACACACGAGGATCATATTTAACCGGGTTGAATGTTTTATATAGGTCAAAACTCTTTACTCGTTCTTCAGGAGTTTGCTCACGAGTGATATGCCAAATGTAGCCAATGTCTGTCTGTGACCAGGCGCCCCAATGGATAAACATGCCAAATTTCCAGTCGTTCCATTCAGTCATGCGTGTTTTCGGAGCATGTAACTCCTCAATCCCTGGAAGCGAATTCGCATTCGCTAAAAGAGAGAAAAACTGAAACAATATTAATGTGAAAAGTACATTTCGCATTCCAATCTCCGTTAATTAACCCAATTTTCCCATCATACAGATTTTTGCCATATGAACATCAAAATAAGCAAAAATGAAATGTTATTCACGTCTTTGATCCATGTATAATTGCTACTCTGTGCTGGTCAACTCGCCTTTGAGCGTAATTTTGAAGGCAAAAGCATAGTCGCAGGGTTTTTCTTTAGGAACATCTATTTTCAATCCTGAACCGTTCCTTGACCATTGCAGGTTATTCTTCAAACCCAGCATCTCGATAGAATTTATTCCTCCGCTACTGAGTTGCTCATTTGAATTCATACTCTTTATTGTCAATTCTCCGTTTTCAGGCCAATCTAGTGCAATAGCATAAATTGCTTTGCCTTTAGTCGTAAAACGTACATCCTGTGCAGTAAAGTTTGCAGAAAGCCAATCATACCGTCCCTTTTTCTTGTTGTATTTTTTTACAGGGGAAGGTCCCTCGCCAAAGATACGCCAGGGTTTTGTACTATAAATTGCTTCACCATTTATGGATAGCCATTTGCCCATTTCAGCCATGATGTGCTTTTCTTCTTTTGGAATTTCACCATTCGCTTTGGGCGTCAGCGATAACATGAAAACACCATTGCGACTGACAATATCGACGAGACTGTTTATGTGATTGTCGACCGCGATATATTTCTTGTTTTTAACGTAGCCCCAAGGGTAGCCCATAGCACGGTCCGTCAGCCATTCACGCGGTGGAAAATCCGGTCGATTCCGGCTGTTTTCATAGCACAGAAAGCCAAATTCTTCAGGGAAATTGTATCGCTTGCTTGCGGGCAATTTATTGGCAATATCCACTTCTGCGTCCCATTGTTGTGCACTATTGAAATAATGAGCGAACACCGAAGTCACGAATTTTTCGGGGAGAGCGTCTTTTTTCATTGCACTGGCCATTCCATCAAACCAAAGAAAATCCGGCTTGTATTTATCGATGACCTCAAGAACTTTGGTCTGCCATTGCCGTGCAAAATCTTCTTTCTTACCAGTCACTTCATTCCAGAAAAGTTCTGCAAATTGTGGATCGAACAGATCCCAGTTCTTTTTTTCTTGCTCTGTGATATTTTTAGGCAAACGCCAATTGAAGGTCCGGGCATGATGGAAAGTGGCAGCAAGCTTCATATCGTTCTTTCGGATTTCTTCGGCCAGTTCACCGTACAAATCACGTTTGGGACCAACTTTTCCAACATTCCACTTGTAAACATCGCTATCCCACAATCCAAAACCATCATGGTGAATGACACAGATTCCGGCAAACCGGGCACCAGATTCCTTGATCATCTTTGCCCACTCAGCTACATCAAATTCATCCGCGGTAAACAACGGAATAAAATCAGAATAACCAAAATCAGCGGGATCACCATAGCGCTTCTGGTGGTACTCATGGACGTCGCTGCCTTTCTCATACATTTCTTTCCCATAGCGAGGGCCTCGGTATTCCGGCACGGCATAAAGCCCCCAATGGGCATAGATTCCAAACTTCGCATCCAACAGCCAATCAGGTGTTCGGTGCATACTAAGTGATTGCCAATTTGCCTCGTAGGGTTTAGCAGGTCTGGATTCCTGCCCAAAACTCAAAGAAATGCTAATGAAGGACATCAATACAAATAGCAAAACATGTCTGATTTTGTTCACTGGAAATTCCATTTCAAAAATCATAAAATGAGCACACAGAATATCAGAGAGTTATTCTGAAAGTAGATAGAATTTCCGTGCAAATTATGTATCCCAATACAGCTGCCGAACCTGCATCAGTTCGGGATATTTCTCATCAGTATCATCCAATTCTTCTTTTGCATGCAAAAGCTGAACTTTTAACTTTTCAAT
>Ga0208408_1001067_pt1 | contig 15965 bp, 16 predicted proteins | sample ETNtaG_4_FD_185776 | JGI IMG/M metagenome (GOLD analysis project Ga0208408, IMG submission 185776) | Marine microbial and viral communities from oxygen minimum zone, Eastern Pacific Ocean - ETNP201406SV67 (SPAdes) (version 2) | ecosystem: Environmental > Aquatic > Marine > Oceanic ... | reverse complement strand
CCTATCTAGCGTCAGATAGTCCAGCCCTACCAAAGCTAGGAAGCGAAGTCTGGATTCTATCTCCTTGATGATCTCCTTCCCAATGTACATGGATCTTTCATCCAACTTCTCCGTGGCGCTTACAGTGATGCTCGAGGGAGCATCGCGGTCTAGTTTCTCCCATGTGTCATCCAGACCTCCGAGTCTCCAGTTCTGTACCACTGCGAGAGCCTCAAGAACACTACATTTGGAGATTCCAGGCAGGTTTATTCCGCCCACCGTGACCTTGCATACAGCATCGTTGAGTTTGTCTCCAAGGCAGTTTGTGCAAGGCTCGTCTGTCATGAAAGATGAGAGGCGAGACCTAGTGCGTTCCGAACTAGTGTCCTTGTATGTGCGGGCGAGCCGGGAGAAAACCCCCTCCCATGGCCTTGACATTGTATAGGAAGACCCCTTCTCTGAGTTGAATTCGAAGTCTATCGATTCTCCTCCCGAACCATTGAGCATGATATCTCTGCTGTCATCATCCAGTTCACCGAATGGTACGTCTGTGGGGATACCGAAGTGATCGCAGGTCTGAGTCATCTGGCTGCGATACCAGCCCGACATCATTGAGCGCCTAAATGGCCTAATGCACCCATCTCCCACTGTCGCAGTTCTGTCAATTACCAGGTCGTGGGAGAATGATCTCTCAACGCCGAGACCCTGGCAAGTCGGGCATGCTCCCAGGGGGTTGTTGAAAGAGAATACCCTAGGGCTCATCTCGGGTAGGAACGACCCATGGGTGGGACAAGCGAACTCCTCGGAATATGCGATTATCTCGCCCTCCTCGGTTCTGAATCTCTGCTCTTCAGAGTTGTCCCGCCCGGGCTTGGGAGCGCTGAGGCTCTGCACTGCAACTGAGCCTGCTCCTAGTCTCAATCCTGACTCTATTGCTTCTGTGAGTCGCAGCCTATTGGCCGGGGTCAATAGCATCCTATCGATTCTTACATCGATATCGTGCCTCAGGTTCTTCTCCAACCTTGGAGGGTCCTCGAAACTCGCTTCTCTTCCATTTACCTTGCCGGAAAGATAGCCTTGGTCTACCAGAGCAGTAAACAGGTCAGCGTGAGTTCCCTTCCTGTTTCTTATCGTGGGGCTCCAGATTGCGATTCCGTGCCCCTCGAACCTCCATAGAACGTCGTCAACTATCTCCTGAACGGTCCTCCTACTAACCTCACGATCGCATTCAGGACAGTGTGGGAGGCCCACTCTTGCCCATAGAAGCCTCATGTAGTCCATCATCTCGGTAACTGTAGCAACAGTGGATCGGGGGTTGTGACTTCCCTGCTTCTGATCGATACTGATTGCAGGTGATAGTCCCTCAATCGAGTCACAATCTGGCTTCTTCATCTGACCCAGGAACTGCCTCGCATAGGAGCTCAGGCTCTCCACATACCTCCTCTGTCCCTCTGCGTAGAGGGTATCGAATGCGAGGCTTGACTTTCCAGAGCCGGACACTCCAGAGATCACTACGAACATGCCCCTTGGGATGCTGACGTCTATGTCCTTGAGATTGTGGGTTCGGGCTCCCTTTACCTCTATCCAACCATCCTTGGAGAAGCCGTTCTTCTTCTTGTTAGACATCGCATCACCTCGGCCAGAGTAAGCAGTCACAGCGCGCTCCTTTCAATCCATGCCTGAGCAATCTTCTCAGAATGCTTCTAGGGTGGTTTGCCTCCCTCTGTTTGCGAACCAAGAACGCTTGGCTTGTTCCGGAGAAGATACTCGTGATGCCACATATGATACGGCTTCCTTCAACGTGTCGAAAACCGTTGGCTTGCTCTTCATGGCATTCCTTACTGTCTCCCTAATTAGCCATACTCCGACAGGTGCCCAATAACCTGGGCCTATATCTCTCCATACCATGCATGAACCCGACCTACCCCTGGCTTCCATGTGTTCTAGAACTGCGAGTCGGGCAGCATAGTATGCACCCGTGATTGAGCTTGCATATTCCGATTTTGGCTTGGTCTCCTCCCAGTCGTCGAGGACATTCTCCGTGGAACCCCAAACAGAGCCTCCACACCAGGCTTCCAACATCTGGAATGCCCATATCCCTGGTGCGAGGATGATGTGGAATCGGTTGTCTAGGTAGGTTGCCTCGAATACCAGGTACTTGTCCAGAGATGGGAGGTCCCGGACTCTTGACCAGTACTGCTTGGAGAGGCTGTCGTCAGTTGCAGTAATCCCCCACCTAGTTGGAACCAGTTTCCTTTTTCCTTCCTTCCCAAGCAGGCCTGAGGAGAGGATTCTGGAAATGTGTGCCTCTCCGATTCCAGAGGACTTTAGCTCCTCCATAGCCTCGTTTGCGAGGAGATCTGTCTCGTTTGCTACTGATTCAACCTTCCTGCTAATACTGGCATGACCGACAACATCGACGCTGGCCAAATCTCCCGATGGGCCTAGGGGGGTGCTCATCGTGTCGAATGAGGGGGGACCTCCAATAGGTACTGGACGATTAAAGTCAAGCTCCACTTCAACTGCGCCACAGGACATTGCGATAATCTGGGTGGCCTCGAGAATCTGATTGGTTTCGCCTGTAGCGTTAGTTGCCATTCTGCTGCTGCCAGTGACCAAGTTGGCATGCCTGACTGCTACCTCCTCTAGGGGCTTTCCGAAAAGCTCTGCTGGATCTCCGTTGGATGGCATCTGATCTTCTTCTCCATGAAGCCAAGAAACGCTGGGCCCAACTCTAACATTTGGATACCCGTACCTTCCTACGAATAGAGAGGGGGGGCTTGGGCCTGCCATATCGAAAAGAGCTGTGGAATCTGTCTGAGGAAGTCTCCGCTTGACCTCGGTGAGAAGAGGGCACGGAGATATCCGGCACATTCCCTTTATTCCTCTGCACTCGATACACTCTGGGTACACGGAGAGAGGTTCAAATCGGGCGCTCTTAGGTTTAATGGCTCAGCATAACCATAGGGCATCGATAGTATCGCCCTTTTCACAATACGTATCCGGAGCAAGTAATGAGAGGCCATTGTGTGCAACCATGCTATGTATATTCCCACTTCCTTGGTGAGTACTAGTAGAGGCTACCAAGGAGTCTCCCTCTTGCTTGATTGTAATTCTTCGCATGCAAAGTTTTCCAGGTGCCCCCTTGAGCGGTTCCTGCATCTTGACACGGACACGATTGGCCATCCTGAACCCGTGGGATTCGTCTGACCCCATGCTGTTGGATATCCAAGGTGCGACCAAGACTGTGAAGACTACGTGGCTGCTAACTGGGTTGCCGGGAAGGCCAAAGAGGGGAGTGCCTTTCCAAGACCCGAATAGAGGTGGCCCTCCCGGCCTCATCATTATCCTCCAGAATCTGACATCTCCTTCTTCCTCCATAATCTGTCGAACGATATCCCACTTGCCCATACTGACTCCTCCACTGGTGATTATGGCATCACAGGATTCTGCTGCCTCGTCCAGGGCATCCCTCAGATCGTCAATACTGTCTCGAATCAGTTCATATCGCTGTGGATTACCCCCCATCTTCTTCACAAGCGAGGAAATTCCGAATGTATTGGATTCGTATATCGAGTTCTCGGGCAGAGGTTTTCCTGGAGGGGTTAGCTCATCTCCAACCCCTATCACTGCTATCGAGGGTTGACGTACCACGGACACCTGGTCATGCCCCATTGTTGCTGCAAGAGAAATTGCCGAGGGAGTCAGTAGGTTGCCGGATTTCAGGGGTCGCTCCCCCTCTGTGAGATTCTCGCCCCTCCTGCGAATGAAGCCGGGCCTAGCTGGTCCGTTTATTGTGACCGAGTCGTCGTTAGTCGTAGTGTCCTCCACCATCACAATCGAATCGGCGCCCTCTGGGATAGGAGCTCCCGTCATGATGCTGCACGCCTGTCCCTTCCCAACTGATGGTATTTCCTTGGAGCCCGCCTGGCTGGTTCCAACTATTCTCAATACCGTCCCTGGTTCCTGGCAGTCTTCCTCTCTGACGGCCCAACCATCCATGGCAGAGTTGTCGAAACGAGGGTCGTCCACGTGAGATCTGAGATCATCGAAAAGTATCCTCCCTGCTGCCTGATCCAGTGGCAGACTCTCTGGCTTTCTTTGAATGGAGAGCTGAGTAGCAATCTCCAACGCCCGTTCAAGAGAGACCCCCTTCTCCATGAATACCGGGAAACGGTGGAGTTGAAGTGTCCTTCCCAAAGCGGTCCTCGTGGTTTCCACTGAGTTGGTGCTGGTCCTTTTGGCCCTATTCGCAGTGGCGACCCTCTACTCATCAGTCGGTCTCGGGGGAGCTTCGGGATACCTAGCTGTTCTATCGATGACGACATTTGCAGCATCGGAGGCGATTTGGCTCAAGCAATATGCATGGTCTCTGAATCTCATTGTAGCTGGAATCGCCTTCTGGCACTACCACAAATCTGGGCATCATGTGAGGGATTTGTCGCTCCCCTTCATCTCAGCAAGCGTTCCCATGGCCGCCTTTGGAGGGTTCATGCTAGTAGAGGGGGCCGTATACGATACCCTACTCTCGCTAGCATTGATCGTTGCGGCTTGGAGGTTGGTTTCTGGTGACGCGGGAGTAAGCGAGGCAGTTCGACCCAGTGCTAGCAAAGCCGTGATTGTCGGTGGTGGAATTGGCTTGGCCAGCGGAGTAATAGGTTTGGGAGGAGGAATCTTCCTACTCCCTGCTCTCATGCTTGGGAGGTGGGCCACAGCGAAAGAAGCCGCTGCAACCACTTCCCTTTTTGTCTGGTTAAACTCCATGGCTGGATTGGCTGGGGCAGGACTTGCTGGCAGGATTGACTTGGACCTTGGGCTCCTAGTTCCATTTGCGTCTGTAGTACTAGTGGGGGGTTTTCTTGGTTCGAGATATGGGTCACGCGTGTCATCTCAAACTGGAGTCAGAGGTTTGCTAGTAGTGGTCCTGGTGTTGGCTGCCTCCAAGAGGGCCCTCGAGATAATTGGTTAGGCTTGCAGAACATGCCTGACCGCATTGTGAAAAATTCCCATGCCTTCCCCCTCTCCGTGAACTGTATCCTCCCTAGTCCAAGTAGCGCCTAGCCATGTTGAGTGATTCGCCTCTGGATGGGGCATCAAGCCGAAAACTAGTCCTGATTGATCGCAGACCCCGGCAACGTTCCTCCAGCTCTGGTTGGGGGAGATCGGGTATGGGAGTGGATCGTCACCGGCACTGGGGTATTCGGTTGTAGGGTCCACGTATCGTGCCACCAACTGTCCTGATTCGGCCCACTTGTCCATCAAAGTGGCATCGTCAGTTACGAACTTGCCCTCTCCGTGACGGACGGGAACTCGGATTCGATTGAGGCCTTCTGTCCAGATGCATGGACTTTCTGGATCGAACTCAAGGGTTGTCCATCTGTTCTCGTAGTGCCCGCTGTCGTTGAGTGCTAGTGATGCCGTCTGAGTCAGGCTCACATCCTCATCACCAGGAAGAAGTCCCATCTTCACGAGAACCTGGAACCCATTACAAATACCGATGACCGGCTTGCCAGAGGTCACGAACTCCCTGACCTGGTCCCTTAGACCGAATCTAAGGCGGTTTCCCAGTAGCCTTCCGCTCCCTAGATGGTCTCCGAAAGAGAAGCCGCCCGGTATGGCCATTATCTGAAAGTCGGAAAGTCGGATCTGCTCCCTCACCAGTCTATTGATATGGACCCTTTCAGCGGTGGCCCCCGCCATTTCGAAAACGGCCATGGTCTCTGTCTCACAGTTGATCCCGAATCCGGAAAGAACGGCGACCTTCGGCCCCATCATTCCCCCCCTCCATGCAAAGTACCCTTCCAAGATTCCCGCAAAACCCGCATGGATGCGGATAATACCACCACCTCATCCCTGATGATCGAAATTTCATCTCCCTCCGAAACGTCTCCAATGTAGTGGTAGTCCACTCCCTCCATGGCCTTCTCGAAGGCTTGCCTGTCATTCGGACTAATGCTCACCAGTATCCTACCGAGGCTCTCACCAAACAGAGCCCCCCAGATATCCAGATGATCGCAGTCTGACCCCATTGGAGTAATGTCCAAATTTGCGCCCGAGTCCGATCCGAAGCAGCACTCCGCCACTGCCACGGCCAGGCCTCCGTCGCTACAGTCGTGCGCGCTTGATACTAATTCGTCCCCCATTGCGGTAGTGAGAGCCCTGTAAGCAGCCATGTTCCTCTCCGGGTCGATCTCGGGAACGGCGCCTCCTATCCCTCCAGCGCCCTCATCTCGGAGCATGTAGGAAAGTTCGCTAGCACCGAGCTCCTGATGTGACTGACCAACTAGGAAAATGAGGTCGCCTGCATTCTTGAAGTCGGATGAAACTGCCTTACGGACGTCATGGTGATTACCGAGGAGGCTGAAGAGTAGCGTGGGCGGGACGCTGATTTTCTCGCCTCCTAGCATAGCGTCGTTCTTCATCGAGTCCTTTCCGCTGATGCATGGGAGTCGATAAGCTCTGCATACATCATCCAAAGCCCGGTTGGCCCTCACTAACTGAGCGAGTTTGTACTTTCCATCCGGGGTCTTGGGAGATTCAATCGGATCGGGCCAGCAGAAGTTGTCCAGACCCGCGATGAGGTCCAAGTCCACCCCTACGCAGACCGCATTCCGCAGAGCCTCGTCCACAGAGGCAGCTGCCATGGCATAAGCGTCGATGTCGGAGTATCTAGGGGCGATGCCATTCGAAATGACAAGTCCCTGGGTCCCACCCTGCAAAGGGGCGATTACCGCTGCGTCTCCAGGAGCATCGTGGTGGACGCCAACAAATGGCTTGATCACGCTCTGGGCAATGACCTCGTGATCGTAAGATCTGACCCACCACTCCTTGCTTGCCACATTCGGCCTGGCTAGCAACCTACCAAGGAGTAGTCCCATTTGCAAGTCGTCTATGTCGGGCGTCTCGATTGGCAAATGAACAGGTGGTTCCCACTCTGACTCAAGGTTGAGTTGAGGGCAGCCATCGAAAAGGAATTGGATCGGGAGGTCGGCGACTGGGGTCTTGTCATGACGGACGACGAAGGCTCCTGTGTTCGTGAACAGTCCTACAGCTGTTGCTTCCACCTCGTGTAGATTCGCCAATTCCTCGAATTCTTCGCAGTCCTCTGGTCTGATCCCAACGGTCATCCTCTCTTGGGATTCGGAAACTAGGATCTCCCATGAGGAAAGCCCGACTTGCTTCAGAGGGACCCTGCCAAGATCTAGTTCTGCACCGCCGGTGAGTTCCGCCATCTCGCCCACACTGCTGGATAGCCCGCCCGCCCCATTGTCCGTGATGACTTGGATTAAACCAGCATCCCTAGCCTCGAGTATCATGTCGAGCATCTTCTTCTGAGTGATTGGGTCGCCAATCTGGACTGCGGAGCTCGGGCTCTCCTCGGTCAGCTCCAGACTGGAGAAGGTAGCGCCATGAATCCCGTCACTCCCAACACGGCCGCCGACCATGTAGACAACATCACCCGGCTGAGGGGTTTTCACATGGCTCTCCCTACCATCAGCAAGCACACGCGGCATTATTCCAACGGTGCCGCAGAAAACAAGGGGCTTGCCGATATACCGCTCGTCGAATACTATCGCACCGTTCACAGTTGGTATCCCTGACTCGTTGCCACCCGATCGGACTCCGGAATGAACTCCTCTGAAAACCCTCGAAGGGTGGAAAAGCCCCTGAGGGATTTCTCCAGAGAAGTCTGGTGGACCAAAGCAGAATACATCGGTATTGGCAATAGGCCTAGCTCCCAGTCCGGTTCCTAGGATGTCTCTATTCACTCCCACAATACCGGTTATTGCCCCTCCGAATGGGTCTAGTGCACTGGGGCTGTTGTGAGTCTCAGCCTTGATGCATACGCTCCAGTCGTCGTTCCACGAAATGACTCCTGAGTTGTCGTGAAAGATGCTGAGGAGCCAATCGACGTCTGCCTGGATGTCGAGGGTGGGTTGCATAATGTGGGTCTTGAACAGCGAATCGATCGTCGAGTCCTCGCCGGTCACCTTGTCACTGTGCCTAATTCTAGCTGCGAAAATCTTGTGTGAGCAATGCTCTGACCAAGTCTGCGCCAGACACTCCAGCTCTGCGTCTGTGGGACGGTCCGATGGAAGTCCTGCGTCCTCTCTTGCAGATCTGACGAGTGGGTCTCGGTAGTGGCCCTGTATCGCTTTCATCTCATCGAGGTTGAGCGCAAGAAGTCCGTTCTCACTTATTTCGATTAGCTCTTCATCGTCAACCTCCAAATCAATCGTGGCTGGCTCGTGAAACATTGCGGGAGGCCTCTCAGGAAACGCCAGAGTTGGCCAATTCCCCTTTTCACAGTCGTCTTTACCTGCTACTGCGGCTCTCTCAATCATCGAATTGTGCAGGGTAGATGCCAGCTCATCGGGTGAGTTTAGCTCTGAAACGCCCCAGAATGCATATGTTATCTGTGTAGACACGCTTGCTAACGTCTTTTCTGGGAAGAGCGTGGACAGTCCGTCCAGACCGGCCTGGCCCGAGTTGTCTGTCACACCTGGCTTGAAACCCACTTGTACTGCAGCGTCGGGCGGATTTTGGAAATCGTTCAACATCCTAGAATCCATGGACCCTAACTCAATCACAGGATCTGCAAACAATTCGTAAATCAGAGACTTTGCGTCTTTTTCCGAGATTTCCATTTTTACTTGATAGCCCAGGATCACGCGAACGGAGTCTACGTCTATCCCATGGTCTGCTTTGAGCATGGATCTTACGCTCTCTCCTCGAGCATCTGGCAGGCCATCGATGTCCTTTGTTGTGACTTCGAACAGTCTGCATTTCGTTTGATTAGGCATGCTGTCACCCTATGCTAAGAAGGCCTCGCTCAATTGCCAACCAAGCCATGCGGTAATTGGTGCCAATAGGTTAAGAGAAACGTAGACCACTGCTGCAGTCGTGCTGTCATCCTTTAGGAGAGAGACCGTCTCAACGCCGAATGTTGACATGGTAGTAAAGCCACCCAATAGTCCAGTTCCGAGGAAGAGGAGGGTCTCAGTCTGAATTGATGCTGCCATCAGTGCGCCCAAGAGGAAGGCCCCCAGGAGGTTCACGACAATCGTAGCCCATGGCAAATAGCCTGATTCGGTAGGCATATTCTCCGAAATAACCCATCGAGCTATCGAGCCAATCGCCCCCCCCAGACCTACCAGCGCAACTGGATGCATACTGCTGGCGGGAGCCGGCGGGGCTTCATATTTCTTAGAAGGCGAAGAGTTGACAAACAAGTGAGCATAGGGATGTAGGATGAAAGCCGAGGATGCCTGGGGGGCCAGATGGGCCAACTGCGCGCATCCTCTTTCACATGAGTTCATGCGAGTCTCGAGCATCAAGGAGTCTTTGGTTGTCCTAGCGGCTGACTTGCCGACCATGGATGGGATTTTGCAGCTTATCGAGGATGTGGGGGATTATGTTTGCGCACTGAAAACGCATGTTGACATGGTCGAGGGCTTCAACATAGAAGAGTGGTCCAAAGTAGTTGAGTCCGCTCGATCTAAGGATTTGATGCTGTTTGAAGATAGGAAGTTTGCAGACATCGGAAGGGTCGCTCAAACCCAGATGGGGGGTTTGTACGATATTCGATCTTGGGCTGACTTGGTTACATCACACAGTGTGAGCGGTCCTGATGTGGTTGACGGAATTGCTGCCGCATGGGATGACGTCGAAAGAATCGGCGGTGTGCTTCTTCTTGCGCAGATGTCCAGCTCAGGAAATCTACTAGGAGGTGTGTATACGGATGACACCCTAACTATTGGCAAGAAGTCCCCGCATGTGTTGGGATATATCGGGAACGGGAGTTCTGTCTCGGAATTGAGGGCTCTGCGTTCAAAGGTCGGAGAGGGGGAGATGATATGGACTCCTGGTGTAAACCTCAATGCCAAAGAGGGGGTGCTCGGACAGAGGTATGGGCATCCCGCAGAAGCCGTGCGTGCCGGTTCGGATGCCGTAATTGTCGGTTCGGGCATCCACAAGGCAGAGGATATGCGGTCCGCAGCACGTGAGTATGCTTCATCATCATGGGGCGCGCTATTGGAGAGATAGCTGTGGTCGCGGGGGACATAGTAGCCTGGGGCTGCTCGGTTCTCGTTATTTTCGCAGTCTCTTCATACGTTATATTCGAGGGTCTGAAGAGATGGAGAGTGGGTTTGAGATTGGCTTCTTTGGACGAAAGCCTGCTTTATGACGATGGGGTGAATGTGGAGGAGATTATGGATGTCCCGGCTGGTAGTAGCTTGATCGGAGGAGTGGTAGCCGAGTTTCTAGAGAATGGTAGACCATAGGCTAGAGCAGCCCGAGGTAGAATGCTAGTGTAATTCCGATGGAAGTCACCATTGTGAGTAGGATGATTGGAAGTAGCCTTCTCTTTTTCTTTGGGGGTTCGGGTTCCGGGGATGGAATGGCTGGGATAACGGGTGTATCTGGTTGCTGAGCGGTTTGAAGAATGGGAAGAGGGGGTAGTGTCGGTTGTTCCTCCGCTAGATCGGGATAGAGTTCATCCAAGTCAGCTAGTCCTGGAGCATTCGGAATCGGACCGTTCATTAGCACCCATTTTTGATCAATATCCGCTCTAGTAAGGGGGGTGACTAGTACGGATACAGCCCCAGCGGAATATGCAGCATCGTTCGCCTTGCTCAATCGCGATTTGCTCACAACGAAGACTATTCGTGCTTCTGAGTCGCTCTCTCGAATCTCCAGAGCTGCGACGTGTCCATCCATGGTCGGAAGATTTAGTCCCATGAAGACCATGTTTGGCTTGATCTGGACATACTCATCTACTGCCTTGTCCCCGTCGTCGCAAATATGGGATTTCCACCCCCTCTGCCCCATTATCGACTTGAGCCTGCTTGCAGTGATTGCATTCTCATGGACGATGAGAGCCGTCGGCTTGTCTTCGGGCGTCATATAGTTCTTCCACACGGGACGAGGGTCAAGAAGGAGGTGGTCGTTGGTTCGTCAAAGTAGTTGGTCTACAAGCCAGTTTGGATCGAACGGTTCGAGATCGTCGTAGCCCTGGCCAGTTCCGGCTAGGATGATGGGTCGGCCGGTGGCATGCGAAATGGAAAGGGCAGCCCCCCCTCTTGCATCCGTATCGAGTTTGCAAAGCGCAGCTCCATCGAAGGCTAGCCTCCTCTGGAACTCAACTGCTTGTGAGACTGCATCATTGCCAGCCAATGCGTCTGCAACGAAAATCACTAGATGTGGTTGGGTAACCCTGTGGACCTTCTGAAGCTCCTCCATCAGGTTTGACTTATTCTGCATTCTACCTGAAGTGTCAATGATGACGATTTCGTCGCCCCTAGCTCTTGCGCTCTCGATCGCGTCCCTGGCAACTGCGGCAGAATCTCCTCCTCGTTGGCTCTTGATGCACCTGATTCCAAGTCTTTCTGCATGAGCGGCCAGCTGATCAATGGCTCCTGCTCTGAAAGTATCTGCAGCAGCTAGTACCACGTTGAGTCCTTGATCGTCCAACCTCTTTGCTATCTTTGCTGATGTGGTTGTCTTCCCTGTCCCATTGACGCCGACCATCATGATGACTACGGGTGTTTCATCGGCAATGAAATCCCTAATCGTTCTATCGAAGTCCCAGTAGCCTGCTCTGAGTAGAGATAGCAGAGCTCCCCTTAGGGCGTTTTCTACAACTTCGCTAAGTGGTTCCTTCCTGCTCACCCTGGAGCCGATTAGGTGTGTACGCAGGCTCAAAATTAGATCAGATGCCGCCGCGTGTCCCATATCAGAAGACAATAGCTCGTCTTCGAGCTCTTCCAGTATTTCATCCAATACGGGGCCACCACTAATTACCATCCCTCCGATGTTGGTATGATATTCGGATAGGTCTATTTCAAAGGATAATTCTGATTCTGATAGAGTTCTTCCTGTGGTCGAGGTCATGGGATGGTTTTTTTCTGAAGGATTTTGTATTTTCTCGAATGTCTTTGATGCTTGATCTCGGGCTGCCCGTTTCCTATCCTTAGGGCTAGCTGGAGTGGAGAATGGGTCGGATATGTCATCATCAAAGTCGTCCCACTCACTTGCGGTTTGCACTGATTCAACTGGGATGTCCTCTATTCGATTCAAGACTCTGAGTGCTTCGTCTCTTTCAGCAAGCGCTTTCTTGGCTTCCATGGAGTCCTCTTCTGCCATGATGCTGGAGTCGCCTTCGGCCTGCTTGACCTTCTTTCTAAAACGATCAAATAGTCCCATAGAAAAGCCTCAGTCGTCTAGGGTTAGTTCCGTTCCCCTCTTTCTCCTAGACCTGCGCTTTGGTTGGTTATTCTGGACCTGCTTTTTCTGAGTTTCCTCAACCATAGGGGTTTGGGCGTCGTTCGCAATATCGTTAAATCTAGTTGCAAGCGCTACTACATTGCTTTCGAGTTCCTCGTGCTCGCTCTTGACGGAATCAATGATTCCCTTCAGCTCCTCGTTCCTGTTTCTTAGTATCTCAATAGCCTCCGATATGGTTCTCTCGGCTTGGACTCGGCTTCCTATGTCCACCACAGCCCCTGCTTGTTTAGGGATATCCGCAACTATTTGCACTCCGGCGCCCAGTGGGACCATCGCTCCCTTGGCTCCGTCTTCTGGTATGGACTCGAGAGCACCAATGGCATGCTCCTGTTCGATTTTGATTTGCTCTAGGTTTCGGACTTGCTGCTCCAGAGCCTGGAGTCGTTCTCTGTTTACCTCGACTAGTTGGGCCAAACGCTGAAGCTCTGCCCTGTCCGGCTCAGTCATACACCACGGGATGCAGGGGGTGAAATGAAGGCGTCGCTGTCGTTGTAATCTCTAATCCTCGTTACTTGGGAGAATCATTACCGTTCCTACGAGTCCGGTAATGACAAAGGATGCTAATGTGATCATGAACAAGGCTGCCTTCCTTGAACGATGTTGGTCTAATTCATTGCAAAGCTCCCAATCGGGCATGCTGATATTTCCCATTAACGCTCGATATTCAAGATCACAAGCCGTCTGATATTCTCGCTCAGCATCATCATGATTCTGCATCATTTCCATGGAAAGTTGGAGGAGTAATATAGAGAGGGCGACCAATACGAATCCCTTTGTCGAGTCCGAGAGCAATCTACTCTCCGTCCCAGATTCCTTCCGCTAGCATGAACTCCATGACTCTGGCTGATACATTGGCCCTGTTGCCCCCCCTTACCCCTGTTGCCGAAACCTCGAATACTTCAGCTGGGATGTCCTGGGCCTCCCTTACCTCGTAGCCAACCTTCCGACCGTAGGATACGGCTTCGATGTCGGGCATAATCCATGCTTCGACGTTTTCGTCAGCATATCTATGCTCGATCATCCTCTTGCGAAGTTGCGCTGGGTATGGGTCGGATTCCGTAATTGGAGTGTCTCGGATTCCCACCACGACTCGCTTGTTCTTGTCTAATTCCTGTTGAATTAGCCATTCATGGCCAACATGCAATGGCTGCCAGCGACCGGGTAGCAATACTGCCTTGGGCTTCTCAAATAAATGCGATAGGTGGTCTACCATATCGTCTACGGAGTGTCCTGGCTGTCCACTAGAGTCGAGAGTTAGGTGTGTGCACTTGGGCTCGTCAAAGGGATCTGAAATTCCAGTGAAGTTGGAAATCTCTCCCGACCTTGCCTTGGCATAAAGCCCCTTGATATCTCTGTCCTCGCAGACTTCTAGTGTAGTCGAGACATGCACCATTGTGGAGTTCTTTGGAAGGATTTCTATGATTTTCTCGCGTACGTCCTCGTAAGGAGTGATGAAGGAGCATATCACAGAAGTGTGTTTCGAAATAAGCGAGGCCATCTTCGCTATACCTAGGAGGTGTCTCTCTCTGCCTTCTCTAGAGAAGTCGTTATTTGAGAAGAAATCCCTGATTGTGTCTCCGTCGAGGAGCTCGGCGCCGAATCTCTTTGCTGCGGCCTCAGCAATGGTGGTCTTCCCAGCACCTGAAAGTCCAATTAGCCAAACTACTTTGTTGCCCATGTTGTCACTCTCGAACGGCCCGTCGTGCCAAGACCCTCACTTAATCTTGATTCTGATACCAAATCTCATTCCAATCGTCGCCAGAGGTAACTAAGAAGAATGGATTTAGTACTTCTTCCACAATATCGTAATCCAATGTTTGGCAATCCGGACCCAGTACGAGGCCCCCTGCTGACTCGACTACCGCATGGGCTGCTGCTATGTCCCAGCAGGATGTTGGGCCAAACCTAGGGTACAAGTCAGCGGATCCATCTGCAACAACGCATGCTTTCAATGATGAGCCCATTCTAATTAGGTCATAATCTCCGATTTCCGAGGCAAATAGCTCGTCTCTTTCGGAGCGATGGCTGCCGCTCGCGACAAGTTGGATAGGCCGGTTGTGCCTGGGGTTAACCGATATTCTCTCCGTAGCGTGGTCGCTGGTCTTTGTTGCCGGAATCCCCGTTCCACCAAACCAAGTGGTTCCTGTAACGGGGGCGTGCACGACTCCAAAAATGGGAATCCATCTTTCCCCTTCTCTCCTCATTAGGGCAATGTTCACGGTGAACATCCCATTTCTCTTGATGAATTCCTTGGTTCCGTCGAGAGGGTCAACTAACCATGCCAGCTCGGACTTGCGCGGTTTCCCCACATTGCCCTCTTCAGAAACAATCGGTACGTTCGGCGAAATTGCTAGTAGGCCTTGTACAATTACGTCGTGAGCTGCTAAATCGGCTTTGGTGAGTGGGGAGTCGTCATTCTTGACTTGCACATCGACAGGTTCTGGGGAGTCGTAAATCCTGAGTATGGCCAATCCTGCGTCGATTGCGAGTGCTACCACTTCTTTGTGCTCGAATTGCATATTTGCACCTAGAAGTCCTCTAGTTTTTCTGCAGCTTCTTCCAGGTTATTTCTGGCATCCTCATCGAGATAGAAGAGGAACGGGTCTTCGTCGCCCATGAGTTCTTTCCATGATGACATTGCTCTGGCCCAAATCTCCTCCTTTGAGTTCCAAACAAGCATCCTGTCAACAAACCTGCAGTATCTCTGTATTTCCTCGTCATCGGGTGCAACTCTTCTCAATATCTCATTGGTCTGAGCAATTACGATCCCCCAAGTCGGGTTCAACTTGTATGTAGTGAATGGGTTCCTCTCCTGATTAATTGTGATATGGTCCCGCCATAAGCCGAACGTGACGTCGTAGAAGAATCCTGCTAGGAGGACTATCATGAGTACTAATGAAGCGATTCCAATTAGGCCGACATACGTCATGGGGACGTATAGCAGAGTCTCATTGGAGTCGAGCCTCCATGAGACGTAGGGCCAAACAAGCAAAGTGATCGTGGCTGTCCAGAATCCTAGTCCAATCAAAGCCTGACTCTGCTGAATACGCCAATATTGCCTCATCAGCCACTTCTTCATATGTGGTGCCTCTAGGCGGTTTACCTTTCAGAATTACCCAGATTACACGGTTTTTTGGTGGTCTGCTTCACTCTTCTTCGTTTACGGGGATAGCTGCTGATGAGCCCGAGGTTCCAAAGTGGGCCTCCACCACGGGAGCGGATGAGGTTGCTGGATCTATCTCACTGATGCCATCTACTAGGATGAATCGGCGTTTGACTCTGTGTCTGCTCCCGAATGTCGATACTAATCTCTCTATAGCGTCGTCTTCATTGTTCGCTACGATATCCACTGAGAATGGTTGGTCTCTCTTGCCGGCCCTGTACGACCCGTGCGCTCTGAATGCCTTCATGGCGCGACCGAGATAGGGTCCCGATTTAACCAAAGCGGGTGAGTGGCTCCTCAAGGTTCAAGTGAGCGTTAGTTTGGCTCGTTTCGAGTTCGTATGACAGTGAACCCCCCAGAGGAGGAAGACGGCAGGGGGCTTCGGGAGCGTTTATCTGACATTTCGCGTGATCGGCTGGTGGATGAAGTGGTCTCTAGATGGGACGATATGGTTCGTCTTGAAGGGGAGGTGGCTAGCCTAAGAAGAAGGGTAAGAGAGACGGGTTTGGTCACTCAAAGAGAAGTTGGTTCGAAT
>Ga0208408_1001064_pt1 | contig 15984 bp, 12 predicted proteins | sample ETNtaG_4_FD_185776 | JGI IMG/M metagenome (GOLD analysis project Ga0208408, IMG submission 185776) | Marine microbial and viral communities from oxygen minimum zone, Eastern Pacific Ocean - ETNP201406SV67 (SPAdes) (version 2) | ecosystem: Environmental > Aquatic > Marine > Oceanic ... | reverse complement strand
TCTGGGCACTGAAGGGAGTGGACATCAAGGTCAGGAAAGGCGAGATAATAGTCATCCTAGGGCCATCGGGGTCCGGGAAGTCCACATTCATAAGGACCCTCAACCGACTCCAGCCCCACAGCGGTGGAACGATCAAGATCGATGGCATAACCGTCGACGAGGACACAACGGTATCCGACCTGAAGTCCCTTCGCTCGGAGATCGGTTTCGTATTCCAGCAGTTCAACCTCTTCCCCCACCTCACCATAATGGAGAACATCACGCTAGCCCCAATGAAGGTAAAGAGAATGCCCAAGAGGGAGGCCGAGGCGAGGGCCATGGAGCTGCTGGAGAGGGTCGGAATACCCGAGCAGGCATACAAGTACCCAAGCGGCCTTTCAGGCGGGCAGCAGCAGAGGGTGGCCATCGCCAGGGCCCTAGCCATGGATCCGAAGATCATGCTCTTCGACGAGCCGACCTCGGCTCTCGACCCCGAGATGATCAAGGAGGTCCTCGAGGTCATGATCGACCTAGCGAGGCGCGACATCACGATGATCGTGGTCACTCACGAGATGGGCTTCGCCAAGGAGGTCGCCGACAGGTGCATCCTCTTCGACGAGGGGCACCTGATAGAGGAGAACACGCCCGAGGAGTTCTTCTCGAAGCCCAAGCACGAAAGGACCAAGCTGTTCCTAGAGCAGATCCTCTAGGTCCTGGAGAGCCACTGGGAGACTCCGTCCAGTATCTCCCCCCTGAAAGTGAGCAGGCTCAGCCTCGGCCCATTCAGGCTGACAGTCAGCGTCGCCCCCCTGGTGAAGTGGGTCTCGTCCCACCCGTCACTGACCACGTAACCCCTGTGCATGTCACTGGTGATCACGGTAGGCTCACTGACCCACTCCCAGTAGGATCCGTCTGCCGACCTGTCCGAACGAGGGAGGTCCCTGGCAACGTACAGGTAGTGGTCGTCAATCTCACTGACCGGGAAATCGGCCCCCTCGATGTTGGCGACGTGCCTGAACCAGGCCCCCTGACCCACGAAGGTCGAGAATAGGCACCCGGAAGAGTGCTGCATGGAGTCAATCCCCCCCCTCTGGAGCCTGTACTTGGATGGCTGGTACTGGTGGGTGTTGGCGACGAGGAGGTCATTTAGGGCGGGATCGCATCGAATGACGTTCCCGCTCGTGGTCTCGATCTCGGCTTGAAGACGAGGCAGTACGTTGACTATCGCCCTCCCATCCAGGGCAGCCCTAACGTCCTCGGAGAACGTGCTTGGGTCGCTGCCCATGAAGAATCCGTACGAACCCCCGTTGCCCTCGACACGCGGGTGGCTGTTTACTCCCATGACCGGGGTGCTCTCATCGACCGAGTGAGCAATCGACGTCAGAGTCCCATCGCCACCCAGTACGATGACCAGGTCGGGTTCCACGAAGTCGGCTCTCCTGACGGTCTCCCTTGCGGTGTAGCCAACGTTCAGCCCCCTCTCTGCCACGAGATCGTCGAGCACTCGCCTGACTTCCTCCAGCGACCTGTCATGGACTTCCTCGAAGTTCTTCTTGTAGACGACTAGGATGTTTCCGCTCATAGTTGGCCTCCCTCGGGAATCGCTCCACGTGCCCCCCATATAGGGGCCACGCAAACCGATTCACGCCCAAATCCATTGAGGAACGCATATTTGGGCACCCATTCAGCCACCGACGTGCTCAGACCCGTCCTGCTGTCGATATTGTTCTGCATCCCGGCGCTATCCGGGTGCATGGAGGTCGAGAGGCCCTGCCCAGAGGGCACATGCTTCCCCCTCACCAGCAGCGCATTCAACTCCATCCTGGAGGAAGTCGGGGAGTTAGACGCACTGCAACTGGCCGAGGAGTACGAAAGGCTCAGCGTCAGCACCCTATCCCGGTTCACCGAATCCGGAGTCAGCGGGGAGATGCAGTGGAAGGTCGAGAAGGACGACGAGCGGGAACTCCGGCTAGTCGTCAACTCGGTCGTGGTCGGGGGAGTCGGAGTGGTTGGTTACGAGATATGGGACGGCGGTCCCGACACCTACACCAGGACCTCGGATGACTGGATGAAGGGAAGGGACATGGAGCCGAACTACGAGGACCCATTCCTGGAGATAGCGAGGCTGGCAACAGAGGACCCCAATGGGAGATGGCCGCCATTCAGGTACGACGTCTCCCAGTTCTCTGGCCTCAGTTGGACGATAACCGGGGATGCCATGGAGTCATACCAGATAGCCAGGGCAACCAGCGGCCCGGATGAGATTTACTTCGAGATCCATGGGCTGACTCCGAGAATTGTCGGTCTCACCATTTACTCTGAGGGGCTCAGCCAGGAAGATGTGACATTCTCCATGTCGATCGCCACGGAAGACTGGGACCACGCACTTAGCATCGACTACTACCAGACCCTGCTCGAGGGGGGCTCATACCTCAGTATGAGCGGACTGTCTGAGTTCCCAAGGTCCCCCGTCCCATTCATCCCGGTCCCAGACCAGCAGTCAGTCACAGGTGATACCACCACGGTCACCGGGACGGTCCCCGGGGAGATGTCCCACGAGGTTTCCCTGTCCGAGGTGGAGATGCACGTCTTCTCAGGAGATTCTTCCGTTGCGAGCATGATGCTAAACGACGCACAGGCCAACACATCCAGAGAGGACGGGACTTGGTGGGAAATGGCATGGGGGGACTTCGGAGTCCCCGGCCTGCTCTCGCAATTGGACACATTCTCCATCAGGACGAATTCAGACGAGACCTTCGAGATCAGAATCTTCGATCATTGGGCCCAGGCATGGACCGATGGAATGGAATAATGCAATCCGTGACCAATTCTATAACCCAAGATATCTCGGTTAGCCCATGGACAACAAGGTGTTAACGCTCTTGATATGCACGCTAATGGCATTTTCAACTGCACCTGCAACAAACGCACAGGTCTCATCGGACCCTGGAACGGACGCACAGGGACAGGAGGACTCCTCGATATGGGGCATCACCTACGACTGGTCCCACTTTGAGGGAGACGCATTCAACATGACGGGATTCGATGTTAACGAGATCAACTTGGACCTCAAGGAGGCAGCATCCTATGCTGGGTTCGACCTCGATTACGACCAAGTTCTGAGCGGAACGACCCAGTTCTTCGTCGAGTCATGGGACGATGCAGGGCCATTCACTGTGACAACCGATAACGGGGATTCTCATCAGGTGAGCAAGCGCATCACCGAGCTGACGATCAGGCATGGGAGCCTGGCCGACACCGGGATGGCAACGAACTGGTCGGACGGGGAGGAGAAGATAGACGCGTGGGTCAGCGCATACCAGAACTACCTCATGGTGATGAATGCGAATTACGTCGAGTACGTGGACGAAGACATGCTCGTCTACGGTGGAGAGATCCTTCTCGACGCCCAATTCTCGGTCAGCATGGGATTCGAAGCAGAGCTGGGAGTCACTGCGGCCAGCGAGACTATCTCCCCCGACATCTCGGCCAACATTGAGCTTTCCTTCGATATCCCCGACCTGGAAGCGACATGGACGCCATACCACGCGTTGGACTACCACTTCGTCATGGGCTCAGAACCATCTCAAGACTCAGGGGGCTCCCACACTTACTGCTCGAACGAAGAATTCCAGACTTACCAGATGTGCAGGGACGCTGAGTTGGAGGATGGGGAGACCAAGTTCATACAGCACCACGAACAGTCGGACGTCGAGTTGTTGGGGACCTTCAGCAGCGTCACGGGATACTCGATGGACCTCTCCGCAGCAGGGATACCCACTGACGAATTCGACGTGGACATCGATGTGTTCAACGTCGCACTCTCGGACTCCATCCCGAATGAGGGGATGGTATACAGCCCCGAGATGCACATCAGCTCATACGCGGTTTGGGCGCACAACTGCGCAACCGTCTCGAACTCCGAGGTAGTTGTGGTGGACGGGACCGAATACCAGGCCCAGTGCGGCTTGGTTCTGCCAGTCCCATGGGCCATGTCGGATATGATGGAGTATTCGATCGAACAGGCCTTCGAGAGCAGCATGCAGGAGCTGGGCGATGTCGCGCTCGGGCAGGCCGAGCAGTGGATTGAGGAGACTGGTCTCGAAGAAGACGACCCCGACGAGGCAGGTCCAGACTTCGTCTGCGACAACGGCCAGGTTATCCCGAGGCGTTGGTTCAACGATGGCTACTCGGACTGCGGTGACGACTCCGATGAGGTATCTTGGCTTGCAGACGCGGTCCAAGACTACGAGAACCCCTACGAGATGCCAACGGAGTTCCCGGACCCGACGGAGGGCAGCACCCTGCACCACGTCCTCGACACGGGCGAGCTGACCTACTGCACCGACCCCTACTACCCACCGTTCGAGTCGTACGACGACAACGGCACGCTGGTCGGATTCGACGTCGACGTCGCTGACTCTCTGGCGTCCGCCCTATCTGCCGAGTACGACACCACCGTGGAATTCGTGTACGTCGAGTCGGAATGGGACCCGATCATACCCAACCTGAATGGCGGATATTGCGACGCCATCATCTCGGCAATGACCAAGACGTATGCGCGTGACGTAGTCGTCGACTTCACGCGCGGCTACTACACGTCGAGCCAGGGAGTCATAGGCGGATCGGGATCCGCACCCATAAGCGACGCCTCCGAGCTCAATCAAGACGGAGTCACCATCGGGGTTCAGTCCGGGACGGTCTCCGAACTCTACGCTAATGACCTCCCAATGGCGACGACATCTGCGTACGACGACTACCCATCACTCATCTCAGCCCTGAACAACGGTGACGTGATGTACGCACTGGGGGACACCCACGTGCTCACCCAGAATGGCACTATTATGGCCACATTCTACGAGGAACAGATCGGAATAGCCCTGCGAGAGGGAAACAACGAGCTCCTGACCGCGCTCGATGTAGGGATAACGGACCTAGTGGAATCCGAGGACTACAGTAGCATTTTCTCGACTTGGTTCCAGGGTGAGCCACACGTGATCAACGACTGGTCACCCGACTGGGACTTCGGCATTCAGGAGTCCCACGACAGCGACCCCCACAACGGTTTCACCTGCCTGATCGATACATGGCAGATTATCCCCTCCTCCGGCGTGGGCGACGGTTGGAACGACTGCTACGACGGCACCGACGAGGGTACCGACCCTGAGTCGGATGACTACGACGGAGACGGCTACAGCAACTCAATCGAGTGGGATTGCGGCACCGATCGCTATGACAACAGATCCGTGCCATCGGATTTCGATGGCGACGGAATCTGTGACGCCATGGACGACTCTTGTGACGACCCCGAAGTATGCGGTCCCAGCGACCTCGAACGGATGGTCGATGCCCTCGAGGATTCGAACCTCGGGGGGACACTAGAGGAATTCGCAGAACGTCTGGAAGCACTCTTGGAGGATAACGTTCCGGAGGAGCCGAAGTACGACCTGGAGGACCTGTGCGCGACCATGCTATGGGACACGTCCGAGGCCAGGGTACTCGGGTTCGCAGTCGTCCTGGAGCAGGGCATCCTAATCGGTCCGCAGATCGATGGCTCCATCCCCCATCCCTCGACCACCATCAACGTTGAGTTCGTCACGGGGCAGGCAGCACGGGATGTCAAGTCAGGAACCTATGCAAAGGCCTCCTTGGAAGAAATGGCACCAGCATCCAATCACGATCTGGATGAGCTAAACGAGATTCTGGGCATCGAGCCAGAGCCAGAGCCAGAGCCAGAGCCGGAGCCAGAGCCGGAGCCAGAGCCGGAGCCAGAGCCGGAGCCAGAGCCGGAGCCAGAGCCAGAGCCAGAGCCAGAGCCGGAGCCAACCACGATCGAGGAAGAAGCCGAATCATCCAGCCTCCCGGCTAATGGCCTGGTTGCATCGCTCTCGATTATCGCAGCAGCAGCCATACTCATCCCTAGAAGGGATGACTAGGTCCCGTCGTCATGGAAGCCGGACGCAAGGCGGCCCTCGGGCTCGCAGCGTTGTTCGTCATGATGGCGTGGTCGAGCGTCTGGTTCGAGATCTCAGGCACGGGGACGTACGTAGAGGGCCTCAGGAGGGAGCCCACCATCAATACGCAGTACTCCATAGACAACGATGAGCAGACCTTCGAGCTCTCGATAGAGAACGCGACGCCCCTACTCCTATACTGGATCCAGAGGGAGGACATCACCTCTAGCGAAGAGCCCGCTGGAGGGGGCCCCGATGGGCCATCCAACGGAGTTGGGGGCGAGCCCGACAGTAAGCAGGGAGAGCCCTGCAACGGGGAGTGCATGGATAGTGCCCGGGGGTACCTGGCAATCCTGATGGCCGCATTCGTCGCCTCTCTAGCCGTATCGGCACTCAGACCCAGCAGGGGGGCCGATGCCGCTGTGGGAATTACGTGGCTGTCATGCCTGGCTCTGATAGTACTGGGGGTGCCCATGGCGGCCGCCGCAGACTTCGGCATTTTCGGTTCCGATGAGGGAGGGGGGGACTCTGGCTCGTCAACAGGGGGGTTCGACTCGGATACGGATGCCTCTGTCTCGGTAGACCAGTTCGCACACTTCTCCTCCAGAACTGATTCCGGCCTTTCCTCGTCAGGGCTTGTGTTCTACTATGACTCGGTCGGGTTCGACCTGGGCCTTCTGGAGGAGGACGAAAGGCAGGCTGTCATCGACTCGGCACCGAGCGAAGGACAACCGGGATACGAGTCTCTGATAGGGTTCCATGGCGAGTTGGTAGCCGGACCAGGACCAATCTTCTCGTGGTGGTTCTTGATTCTCCCACTCTACGCATACTCGCTCAGACGAGGAAAGAATCACGAAGAGGAAGAGTGAGCGTGCCTATACCCAATCGTCGTTGGGGGCGGTCAGATCGCTATCAGCTTCCCCGGTGTTCACGACCCCTTTCGGCTCCACCAGCATCACCTTGCACTCAGCATCGGCACAGGGCTTGTGCCGCACCCCCTTCGGCACAACGTACATCTCGCCCTCGTCCAGTTCCACGGATCCGTCCTCGAACTCGATTCGCATGCTCCCCTCGATGACGATGAAGGCCTCGTCCGTGTCATCATGCTCGTGCCAGACGAACTCCCCCTCGATCTTCACGAGCTTGAACTGGTAGTCGTTCATCTCTGCGATTACCTTCGGAGTCCACTGGTCGGTGAACTTGGATAGCTTCTCCCTGAAGTTGACCTTGGACATCATCTCTCGATCATCGGACGGAGTCCGCGTATTCAACTGTCTTGCTGGCAGCACGACAGCAATCTAGGTCGGAGTTATTAGGGCGGTCTAGTCACACGAACCGTGGATACTGGGCTAAGTGGAAAGGTGGTGCTAGTAACGGGGGGCGCCGGTGGCATCGGACAGGCAATCAGCAGGCACTTCGCCCAGGAAGGATCGATTGTTGCAGTACACTACCACACTTCCGAGGACGAAGCAGTGGCACTTGCCTTGGAGATAGGGGGGATGGCAGTGCATGCCGACCTAAGGGAGCCATCCCAGGCAGCGGACATGGTCTCCAGGATAGTCTCCGAGATGGGCGGGCTGGACGTGTGCGTAGCGAACTCAGGCCAATACCCACCAGAACCTAGACCCATGTGGGAGATCGATGATGAGCGCTGGCTTTCAACGATCATGTCAAACCTCGGGGTAGCGGCAAACACCGCCAGATCGTTCCTCTCACACGCTTCTGGGCAGGGTACCGGTTCTCTCGTGCTGGTGGGTTCGACCGCCGGCATCTATGGGGAGGCGGGTCACTCGGACTATGCAGCAGCCAAGGGGGCGATCACCACGGGACTCCTCCTCTCGCTGAAGAACGAAGTCCCCCGCCTCGGTTTCGTGAGGGTGAACGCGGTCGCGCCCGGATGGACACTCACGCCGAAGAAGGAGGAAGCAGGGCTGGACGAGGAGGTGGCCGAGAGGGCCAAGTCGACGATGGCCCTCAAGAAGCTGGCCACACCGGAGGACGTGGCCAGGGCTATTGTCGTACTTTCCTCGGACGAGGTGTCCGGGCACATCACCGGACAGGTGATCGAGGTGGCAGGCGGGATGGAAGGGAGACTAGTCTGACCCGATCGAGGACAGTCTCTTCCACAGGTATGCAGCGATGGCCAGCAGCGCTATCGCCCAGCCTGGAGTGATGATAAGAACCGCCACCGTAGCAGCAATCTCCTCCAGCACGAGATCACCCCTCGCTCAGGAAACTGACCCCAGTCAGGTCCTCGCTCACTTTCCAGAGCTTCCTAGCAACGGTCTCATCACTCGCCTTGCGGTTGATCTTGGCCCTCCCGGTTCGACCCCTCATCTCGATAACGCCCGTCGGCCCCCAGTACGGGTACTCCAGGGCACCCTCCTCGGTTGCAGCGTAGAGCGTCGCCTCGGCACCCCTCTTGGCCGGAATCGCCACGATAAGATTCAGGAATCGCCAGAACAGCGAGTACCTCTGCAGGTCAGTCGCAGAGTATCCCGGATGACTGGCTATCGCAGATACTCCCGAACCACTTTCCTCCAGCCTCCTGGCCAACTCGAGGGAGAATGTCAGGTTCGCAATCTTGCTCTGCGAGTAGAAGCCCCATTTGCTGTACCTCTTCCTCTCTCCGTTCAGGTCGTCGAAGTCTATCACGCCCGGGTTGTGTGCGATGCTCGAGACGGTCACCACCCTGCTTCCCTCTGTCTTCTCCAAGATGGGCAATAGGTGACCAGTGAGGGCGAAGTGCCCAAGGTGATTGGTCCCGAACTGCAGTTCGAAACCGTCCTTGGTGAATGACTTGGGTGGGATCATCACTCCAGCGTTGTTGATCAGGATGTCCAATCTACTCGACTCCGAAGCGAAGCCCTCCGAGAATGATCGCACGCTGGAAAGGTCCGCTAGGTCAAGGACGGAAGTCGAAACCTCTGAACCGGGGAACTCTTCGAGTATCCTTCTCATTGCAGCCCCAGCCTTCTCTTGATTCCTGCATGCCATGATCACCATTGCACCATTGGAAGCCAGAGCCCTCGCCATGTGGAAACCTATGCCCGTGTTGGAGCCCGTAACTATGGCGACTTTCCCACTCTGGTCCCCCATCATGCCCTCGGACCACTTCATGGGTCCGTCCCAAATCGAACGACTATTTCACAGATGGGTGGAAGTGCCCCAGACCTCCGTCAAACTTGATGAGTCGCTCCCTCTGGCCGGCTCATGGCGAACCCGAGGATAGAATCGGATGAGAAGGGGCATCTGATCGATATCCTCTCCGCCCTGCATCCAACCGCCAAGAAGAATTCTCTACGGAGGATGATCGATCACGGACGGGTCCTCGTAGATGGGAACAAGGCATCACGTGCCAAGGAAATCGTCCACAAGGGTTCCATCGTGGAGACACTTTCCCGTTCGGAGGGTGACGGCCCTGCAAGGAAGAAGGAAGATGGTATCCCCGAACCGGAGGTCCTGTACGATGATTCCGAAATATTGGTCGTCAACAAACCCGCCGGACTACTCTCGGTCGCCACCCCTCGGGGGGAGGCCGACACCATGTTCGATCGGGCACTAATCTGGTCTTCCAAGAAACACTCGACCCGGGTACATCTCGTTCATCGGCTCGACAGGGAGACCTCGGGCTGCCTGATTCTCGCAAAGTCCACGAGAGCCAAGGACATGCTTCAGAGGCAGTTCAAGGACCGCACGATCGAGAGGATATACCATGCCGTCGTGTTCGGCAAGCCGAGCTCAGAGTCCGGCGTCCAGAGAGCACGGGTCAAGGAGACAAAGGACAAGCGGGTCCGCCTAATCCAGGAGGGCGAGAGAGGGGGAAAGGAGGCAATAACCAACTGGAGCATCGAGCAAGCCGGGCCGATTCACTCGCTGATTAGGATAAAGATCGACACAGGAAGGAGGGCCCAGATAAGGCTCCATATGAGTGACATGGGATGCCCGGTATCCGGGGACACCCGTTATGGTCGTGGAAAGGCAAGCGTGAACCGACTCTGCTTGCATGCTTCTTCGCTGGGATTCGAGCACCCAAATGGCAGGAGGATTAGGGTGGAGAGCGAGATCCCATCCAAGCTTTTCTCCGAGCTTAAGAGGAAGTCACTGTGATCAGAAGCCCCTCGGCTCATCACTAATTCAGTTACTGAGCCCCCAAGTCGCCTATTTCTTACTCTCCATACTAAATAGGGCGTGGAGGGCGCGGCCGATTAGAGGAGCAGATTGGTTCGATTTTCAGATTTAGGGGTCGAGCCAGTATTGGTCGACGTTTTGCGGGAAGAGGGCATAGTGGAGCCCTTCGAGGTTCAACGGGAGGCTATTCCCGATGCAATGCTCGGAAGGGACGTTTGCTGTAGGGCCCCGACAGGATCGGGGAAGACGCTGGCCTTCGGGCTGCCATTGATCTCCAGGACCGAGAAGGCCAAGTCGAAGAGGCCGACCTCATTGATTCTGACTCCAACTCGGGAGCTGGCGGAGCAGATCCGCAAGGTCCTGCAGCCTCTGGCCAGGACATCTGGCTTGGGTGTCCTCTCGGTTTATGGCGGGACTCCATACAAGGGACAACTCAGGAGTCTGAAACAGGGAGTCGAGGTCCTCGTGGCATGCCCAGGACGCTTGATCGATCTTCTCGACAGGAACGCCCTCCGTCTGGATGACGTCGGCATAGTGGTCCTAGACGAGGCCGACAGGATGGCCGACATGGGATTCATGGAACCAGTCTGCTCGATACTAGACAAGTGCAGCCCAGACAGGCAGACGATACTCTTCAGCGCCACTCTAGACGACGATGTCGCCGAGATAGTCTCAGCATACCAGACCGACCCAGCCAGGATAGGGATAGGCCCAGAGGAGATTAGTATGGACAGCATGCAGCACCTATTCTGGAAGATTAACTCCAGGGGGAAGGCCGATCTCTCGGCCTACATCACCGAGAAGTGCGGACGCAGCATCATCTTCTGCCGAACTAGGGCCGGAGTTAATCGCCTAGGGGATGAGATGAGCGAGATAGGGACTTCATTCACCACCCTACATGGGGGGATGAACCAGAAGCAGAGAGACAGGTCGATGCAGAAGTTCAGCGCCGGGCGTTCCCGGGTTCTGATAGCTACGGACGTCGCTTCACGTGGAATCGACGTTACAGACGTCAACTGCGTCATCCACTTCGATCCACCGGACGACGGCAAGGCGTACAAGCACCGAAGCGGAAGAACAGCGAGGGCTGGCTCGACTGGCACTGTAGTATCTCTTGTTCAGAGGTCCCAGAACAGGAAGTACAAGAGAATCCAGCAAGATGTTGGAATCAAGTGCAGGTTCACCGAGCCCGACGTCGATATCCTCGAGGAGAGGGAGTTCGTCATGGCACCCCCCGTGAAATTCAGGGGCGGCAGCAATTCCAGGGGGCCGAAGAACAACAAGAGGGCTCGAAGGTCTAGGAAGAGTAAGCAGTCCAGGTCCTCAAACCAAGGTGGCAACAGTAACGGACACCGAAACGGACACCGAAACGGACACAGAAACGGACACCGAAACGGACACCGAAACGGACACCGAAACGGCAACAATGGCGGCAACAATGACGGCAACAATGACGGCAACCGCAACGGTCGCCGCAACGGCAAGAACAATGGTAACTCCCCAGTCAAGTACAAGGACAAGCGCAGGAGGGGGAGAGGACCTCCAAAGAAGGCCCAACCCCGGTCATAGTCAGCGATGATTTGGCCGCTAGATGTCTGGCGATCAATTCACATTCCAATTATCCTACCTTCATTGGGTAATCGGTTACTTGTATGAGGGGCTCTCGCGAAGGCTGTGGCAAGGGAGCTAATCCGACTCGAAGAGGTACACAGGGCCTTCGGGCCACTCACTGTACTCGAGGGGGTCAACCTCAGAGTCGACGAGGGCGATCGAATCGGCGTTATCGGCCACAATGGCTCGGGCAAGACCACCTTGCTACGGACCATCAGCAACCAGGACCAGGACGTAGGTGACATCAAATTCGCACCTGCTCTGAGGCTCGCCTTCCTTACTCAGGTTCGTGACATAGACGACGAGGCGACCCTCGGCCAGGAGCTCAATCGCAAGGGGAGGCAGTTCCTCGAGCTGGAGGAGGAGATATCCGAGATAGAGTTGAGGATGGAGGAGCCCTCCTTCTACGACGGGGACTGGCAGCCCACCATGGAAAGGTACCAGGAGCTGCAGAGCCTAATGGCACGCTCCGGGGGGAGCGACGTAGCAGGTCACGCCACTGAGATACTGAAGGCCCTCAACCTCGATCAGAACTCGATGGAGGTCCCCTTGAACTCCCTCTCCGGAGGCGAGAGGGCAAAGGTCGCCCTAGCCAGGCAGCTCGTCGGGTTGGACCAGATCGATGTCTTCTTCCTCGACGAGCCCACGAACCACCTTGACTTCAACACCCTGGAGTGGCTGGAGAGGTTCCTCAACGGGTTCGAGGGGGCACTGATGATCGTTAGCCACGACCGCTACTTCCTAGACAGGGTCTGCAACAACATAGTGGAGATACAGGACGCCCACATCAAGGGATATCCGGGAAACTACACATCATTCCTCAAGCAGAAGGAGATATTCCTCCAGACCTTGAATGACCGGATAGAGAAGACGCAGAAGGAGATCAAGAGGCTGCAGGGCGCCATGCAGTCGATGAAGAGGTCTAACAAATTCGACAAGTCGGTTTCCCAGAAGCACTTCATGATCACTCGCTCACAGAGGGAGCTGAAGTGGCTCAAGTCGATCAAGCCGAGGAAGCGACAGAGCCTGAAGTTCAACCTGCAATCCGCCGAGAAGAGCAGCCTTGACGTCCTGGAGTTCCGGGATGCCAACCTGTCATTCGAATCACTGAATAGGCCGATATTGGAGGATGCCGGAGTGAGCGTGAGGAGGGGTCAGAAGATCGGTGTCATAGGGCCGAACGGCGTTGGGAAGACAACTCTGCTCCGACTCATCACTGGCGATTTGGAACTGGACTCCGGCGAGCTCGAGATCAGCCCGGGGGTGCAAATAGGATACTTCCACCAGGACCACAGGACCCTAGACTTCGACCTAACTCCCACCGAGGAGGTCCGCAGGCTCAAGCCGAGGATGGACTACGGTGACCTCCGGGCCCTGCTCGGGCAGTTCCAGTTCACCAAGGACATGGTATCCACGCCACTCAGCAAGCTCAGTGGCGGGGAGAGGGCTAGGATTGCCCTGCTCCGACTCCTGCTGGAGGAGAACAACATGCTCCTCCTAGACGAGCCGACGAACCATCTCGACACGGATGCAAAGGAGGCTTTGGAGACGGCACTGGGTGAGTTCGACGGCGGGATAATCACAGTTAGTCACGACCGGTATTTCCTGGACAAGGTGTGTGACACCATCTGGGACCTTCAGGGGGACGGAAGCATCGTAGTCTGGCCGGGCAACTACTCCGAGTACAAGAGTCGCTCCATTTCTACCACGCATAACCGCTAATGCCCAGAGACTCCATTCAAGTAGAATGACTCAGAGGAGCAGTCATGCTTCGACTGCCCTACTTCTCTCCCTCCGGAGCCTCCGAGGATAGGTGGCAAACGTGTTAGGGGCATTGCTAGACTTAGCCCATAGCGAGGCGGTAGCGTACATGGGGATGATCCTCATCCTGAGTGCGTTCTTCATGGAGACCCGTGACATCCTGCACAGCAAGGCAGCCCCCTATCTGGGTCTGATGGCCCTGGGCTCGGGGCTGCTCGCCATACGTGCCTACTTGATCGACGAATGGGCATTCTTCATCCTGGAGGTCGCTTGGTTCGCGGCTGCGGCATTGGGCATGTGGTCGCTATGGTCTTCCTTAGGGGAATAGAGCAGGCCCTAGCCTCTGTTCCTAATTATGGACTGGTCTTCTGTTCGGGGAATCGCTCTACGAGCCACAGGAAGCAGACGTAGAAAACTACGGGCGCCACTAACCATACTGCTTGGGGAATCAACGTGTAGCCTGGAGACATCGGCGCGGAGCCAGGCACCGGGGGTATGATCACAGGGTTCCAAGAGAGGGGCTCGTATATCCAGACCCTGCCGTTGAACAGGTACTCCACCAGCAGCTCCTGGAAGATCCCCCAGCCGGACATGATGCCGAGCTCCTTGCGATCGAATCCCTGGAACAGGCTCTCGCCCAGCCAGCGATGGCAAAGGTAGACCCCGAACATGAAGATGGCACCATCCCAGATGGAATGGGAGACCTTGCGCGGCCATCCATCCAGGCCCCATGGCCATTCCACTGCCCCGTGGAGGAATTCCGGGCCAAGGAATAGGAATGCGAACTCCCAAGTCGACCCGATCAGCGTTCCAATCCAGAATGCATACAGGTAGGAGAGGGGTATCTTGCCAGTGCGATGCAACCAGTGGAACAGGGCTACGAAAACAGCTGCCAGCGTGAAGTCGGCAATCATCAGGAATGCTGCTAGCGGCTCCATGGCCCTCTGAGGGTGCATGGGGTTTATTTCTCTAATGTGCAAAGATGATGCCCCCTTTCGAGGGTAGCCCATGGGGCAGGATTGAAGCCACCCAGTTCTAGCGGAGACCATGTCCGAGGCACGTCACCCACTGGCCCGACTCATGACCCAGATGAGTGATCATAGGGGGACGATCATCCTAGCATCGATATGCTCGGTCCTGAACAAGATATGGGACCTCGCACCACCCGTCCTGATCGGGATGGCAATCGACGTTGTCCACCAGCAGGAGGAATCCTTCCTAGCTCAATACGGGTACACCGACCCTTGGGTGCAGCTCCAGGTACTGGCAGGGATAACAGTGGCCATCTGGGTCCTCGAGTCGCTCTTCCAGTACTTCTACGGGGTTCTGTGGAGGAACCTCGCCCAGACGGCGCAGCACGAGCTCAGGATGGATGCCTACAGGCACATCCAGGACCTCGAGATGCAGTGGTTCTCCGAGCAGAGCACTGGTGGGCTAATGGCCATCATGAACGATGACGTGAACCAGCTCGAGCGGTTCCTCGACCACGGGGCCAACGATCTCCTGCAGGTCGGGACCACGGTGATAGTCGTCAGTGGGATCATGTTCTCCCTCGCCCCCGAGGTCGCGATTCTCGCGATACTGCCAGTACCGATCATCGTCGGGGGCTCGTTCCTCTACCAGAGGAGGATTGGGGTCCGCTACACCGAGGTGCGCAAGGAGGTCGCCGAGCTGAACGCCATCCTGAACAACAACCTGCAGGGAATCACCACGATCAAGTCCTTCACAGCGGAGGAGAGGGAGGCTCAGAGGGTTAGCGAGGCATCCCAGTCGTACAGGGACGCCAACAGGTCCGCCATCCGACTCTCCGCATCCTTCGTCCCCCTGATCAGGATGGCCATACTGTTCGCCTTCACGGCGAACCTTCTCGTGGGCGGGAAGTACGCCCTCGAGGGCAAGATCGGCCTCGGAGAGTACTCCGTGATCGTGTTCATCACCCAGCGCCTGCTCTGGCCACTCACCAGGCTGGGGGAGACTTTCGACCTCTATCAGAGGGCACTAGCATCGACAAGCAGGGTCCTCGACCTCCTCGACACCGAGGTGGGAGTGGTCGAGGGCGAGACGAACCTCACTGAGGTCGACGGCGACATCAGGTTCGAGGGCATCCAGTTCACCTACCCGGGCAGGGAGGATGTGCTCAGGGGCATCGACCTCGACGTACCCGCCGGCAAGACGGTCGGACTGGTGGGCGCGACCGGCTCTGGAAAGACGACCCTCGTCCGTCTCCTGCTCAGGTTCCACGACCCGCTCGAAGGGAGCGTCACCATGGATGGTCACGACGTAAGGGAACTCAGGCTCGGCTCTCTGAGGGGGGCTATATCCCTCGTCAGCCAGACCACGACTCTGTTCCCCGGGACCGTGAGGGAAAACGTGCTGTATGGTCGTCCAGGGGCCTCCGAGGAGGAGATCGTCGAGGCAGCACGCATCGCAGAGGCCATTGGATTCATCGACGAGCTTCCAGAGGGATGGAGCACCAACATCGGAGAGGACGGCCATCGCCTGTCAGGTGGTCAGAGGCAGAGGATAGCAATCGCACGTGCGGTCCTGA
>Ga0208408_1001037_pt1 | contig 16242 bp, 14 predicted proteins | sample ETNtaG_4_FD_185776 | JGI IMG/M metagenome (GOLD analysis project Ga0208408, IMG submission 185776) | Marine microbial and viral communities from oxygen minimum zone, Eastern Pacific Ocean - ETNP201406SV67 (SPAdes) (version 2) | ecosystem: Environmental > Aquatic > Marine > Oceanic ... | reverse complement strand
TGCACGACCACATTTAATGGCCAAGGTATTTCGCTACCTTAAGAGGGTCATAGTTACCCCCGCCGTTTACCAGTCCTTAGGCAGCTTGAAAACCGCTTTCAGATACTAGCACTGGGCAGAAGTCACCGGCTATACTAAACATTCCTATCTTGCAGCCGGCTACGTTTTTGTTAAACAGTCGGGCCGATCCAATATCTTAGCCCAGCAATCACAATAAAAATCACAATAGCTGGGATCCCTTCAACCGAAGTCACAGGACCATTTTGCCGAATTCCCTTAGGATGATTATTCTCACACGTCTTGGCTTACTCAGCCAGAGCACCAGTGTCGGTTCTGGGTACGAACATACGAATCGGTTTTTCAAAGGCTCTAAGACTCAACTGAACCTTGCGGCCCATAATGCATTCAATCGGTTCTCTACATGACATAACTCCCCAATTTTAAACACTTAGACAGACAGACAAGTCTGCTCAATTTATCTTAAAGCGTCACCTTTATTTTCGCATGGTACTGGAATATTAACCAGTTTCCCTTTCGTCTAAATCGGTTAGGATTCAGACTTAGGATCGACTAACCCTTGGCTGACAAACAGTGCCAAGGAACCCTTGCTCTTTCGACGATGAGGTTTCTCACCTCACTTAGATACTACTACTGCTAGCATTCACATGATTACGCGGTCCATGCACCTTCACAAGCACACTTCTGTCCACGCAAACCGCCCACATACCCCGGCACTGCTTACGCAGCGGGGGACAGTATCGGCATCTGATTTTAGTCCCGTCCATTTGCGGTCCCTAAGGCCTCATCGAGTGATCTGTTACGATATCCTTAGAGGATGGCTGCTTCTAAGCCCACCTCCTCGATGTCTACGACCAAAAAAACCTTAAGTACACTTAATCAGAATTTTGGGGCCTTAACTGTCCTCTGGGTTGTTCCCCTCTCGTGATTCAAGCTTAACCCGAACCACTTTTTCCAGGCTTCTACGCATCTGAGAGCTTCGGAGTTAGACAGTATGGCAAGGGATTGCTCCCCAAAACCATACAATCTGTACTCTACACTAACAGACTGCTCCACCTAGACTAAACTACGGCTTATTTCTGTGGGAACCAGCTATTGCCCAACTCGATTAGCATTTCACCCCTATACTCAGGTCATAAGAACGCGTGCTCGCAGAAACTCTTCCGGCCTCCACGGGGTCTTACCCCCACTTCACCGTGCCCAAGCATAGCTCGTCGGGCTTCAGGTCTTATTCCTGTGACTATCGCGCTTTCACACTCGGTTTCCCTACGGCTCCATCCAGAAGACTTAACCTCGCCACAAAAATAAACTCGCTAGCTCATATTTCAATACGAAAGCAGCAACACCTTAGTGCCGCTACAAACTGTAACCATTTAATTTCAGGATCTTTTCACTCCCTGTTAAGGGATCTTTTCAACGTTCACTCACGCTACTAATACGCTATCGGTCTTGAGAAATGTTTAGGGTTGGGAGTTACTGCCTCCCATATTCACGCACAACTTTCAATGTACGCTACTCTTTATTGACAATATACTTCAAGATGAATAATTACGGGACTATCACCCTCTTTGGTCTAACTTTCCAGAAAGTTCACCACCAATCTTAAAGCACTACGACAACACCACATCTCCATACGGTCACCCGCACGGATTCAGTTCGCCCTATACCGTTTTCGTTCGCCATTACTCACGGCATCTCTATTGATTTCTTTTCCTCCGGTTACTAAGATGTTTCAATTCACCGGGTTCCCGATCACAAAGTGATCTTATTCCTAAGAATAAAGGAAGTCCCATTAGGTAATCTGGAGATCAAAGGATGCATGCGCCTCCCTCCAGCTTTTCGCAGCTTGCCACGACCTTCATCGGTTTCTCAAACCTAGTCATCCACTAAACGGCGTATCTAAGCCTTGATAATAATTAAAATTATTATACAACTTACTATTTTTGGTGATTTACCTTAACCAAGAATAACTTCTTGATCGCAATTTTTCTCTTTCGAGATGAGTTCTATGAACTCATTAGAAACAAGTTACGGAAACTTGTTCCTTTTTTCGTTGCTTTTTACAAAGCAACTTTTGCCCTCCGTTTTTGAAAACGGAGAATGGACTTGAAGTGATTCGAACACCTAACCTCCTGCTTGCAAAGCAGGCGCTCTACCAGATTGAGCTACAAGCCCGAGATGATCTAAACTATGAATATTAAGTTCTATAAGGGCGCCCGTAAGCGCCCTCATAAAAGGAGGTGATCCACCTGCAGGTTCCCCTACAGGTACCTTGTGTTGACTTAATCCGCCTCACTGAGCTATGATTTGAATCTGCCCGAAAACAAATCCTCACCATAACCCTGCTCGGTTGACTTGACAGGCAGTGAGTGCAAGGGCCAGGGACGTATTCACCGTACGTTGATAACATACGATTACTAGGGATTTCGGCTTCACGAGGACGAGTTGCAGTCCTCGATCCGAACCAGATTGACTTTAAGGGATTGGCTTCTCCTTTCGGAGTCGCTACCCGCTGTTTCAACCAGTGTATGTCGCGTGTAGCCCAGGACATTCGGGGCATACAGACGTACCGTAGCCTGCACCTTCCTCATCCTTTCGAATGCAGTCTCTTCAGTGTGCTCGCTCTCAAATAAGAACGGTGGCAACTGAAGACGCAGGTCTCGCTCGTTCTCTGACTTAACAGAACACCTCATGGCACGAGCTGACGACCGCCATGCACCACCTCTCAGCGCGTCAAGTAATCCATTTAGGATGACCTTCATTCTGCTGTCGGCCCTGGTAGGGTTCCCCGCGTATTGTTGAATTAAACCGCAACATCCACCCCTTGTTGTGACCCCCCGCCTATTCCTTTAAGTTTCAGCCTTGCGACCGTACTTCCCAGGTGGCCTGCTTAACGATTTCTCTTCGACACTGCAAAAACACGAAGAAATTGCAGCACCTTGCAGGCAGCGTTTACGGCTAGGACTACTCGGGTATCTAATCCGATTTGCTCCCCTAGCTTTCATCCCTCACTGTCGGATCCGTTCTAGTCAGACGCCTTCGCCACTGGTGGTCCATCAAGGATTAACACATTTTACCGCTCCCCCTGACATTCCTCTGACTCCTCCCGGTCCCTAGTCGAATAGTATTTTCAGCCTTCCTGACAGTTAAGCTGCCAGATTTCACCGAAAACTTTTTCGACCAGCTACGGATGCTTTAAACCCAATAATTATGACCACCACTTGGGGCGCCGGGGTTACCGCGGCGGCTGGCACCGGTCTTGCCCACCCCTTATTCTCCAAGATTTTTAAACTTAGCAAAAGCTAACTATAAGCTAGCACGTAGGATGCCCTTATCACGCTTTCGCGCATTGTAAAGGTTTCGTAACTGCTGCACTCCGTAGAGCTGGAACCCTTATCTCAGTGTTCCTCTGGAGGCTATGACTCTCATCACCCCTACAGATCTTTGGCTTGGTAGGCCTTTACCCTACCAACAACCTAATCTGTCGCCAACTCATCCTTGAGCGCCGAAGCTTTGGATGTATAAATCTTCCAATATAATACATCTATGGAGTATTATCCTCAGTTTCCCGAGGTTATTCTCCACTCAAGGGCAGATTATTGACGTGTTACTCAGCCTTCCGCCATGTTCTAAAAAGTACATTTGACTTGCATGTCTGAATCGCATCCTACTAGCAGTGGTCTCCCGCAGGATCAACGGGAATTAATTTTAAATCCTAATTATTTTCTTTGGAATAGTTGTTGAATATCTCACTACTTAGGTTAGATCATCTACTTAATACCAATTGTTGTAACTGGCATACACTTTTGCTCACAGTTGAGCACTCTCAGGCGATGCCTTCACAGAAATGTCAGATCAAACTGACTAACCTTCTCTAAAATAATTTGATTTATAAAACTTGTTGTTCGACTTTCAGATTTTTTGAACTTACTTCACGGCAAGCGTTTTTGGAAGCGCGAACATAGAGAACGAACTAACTAACACAACCGAGAAAACCAGTCCGATAATTAACTCGGGATTTGGGAAAAGATGTGCATAATTCAAAGTCAAAACTGCGCAAGTAATTCCTCGGGGAGAACTTAGAACTAAAAACTTATTATATGCTTTAAATTGGCTGGCAAAATATTTTGTTCCGACAAATCTTGCAAAGTATACTGCACCAATTAATAGTATTGCTGGTAAGATTGCTGCCTTCATGACTTCGAAAGAAATAATTGCGCCGAGAATTACATAAACAAAGGTTACTAAAATCAGTTCCATTTCTCCTCCGAAAGATTTGATGATACTTGGTACTTGGAGTCGAGAGTTTCCGAATACAATTCCGACCGCCAATGCGGTTGCAATTCCGGATGCTCCAAGAATTTCTGAAAGAGCATAAGTAAAAAACAGTGCACCGAACATAACAATGTGGGGCATTTCGCCCATTGTTAATCTCTTGACAAACTTCAAAATACCGTATCCTAAAATAAGTCCAAGTCCTGCACCTACAAAAATATTGTAGAGTAAAGTTTGTATTCCTTCACTCAAAACATTGATTGAAAAGGATAATTGAGTTCCTGTGTTAATGAAGTTGATTAATACGACGACCATCACTGCCGCCAAAATTGAGTTTACAGAAGATTCGAGTTCAATATATTCTTTTAGCTTCGGTCGAACTCTCAAATTTTTGAAAATTGGGGAGATTATGGTAAGATCTGTTGATGCTAACAAACTTCCGAGAAGAAGTGCAAAAATCCATTCTAATCCTAACAATAATTTGAATAGTATCGCTACAAAAATCACAGTTAATAATGCAGTTATCGTTCCGTAAGTAAATGGTGCCGCGAAACTCCTTGAGATTTTTTTGAGATTCATTCCCATACCTGCATCAAATAAAACTAGAATTAACGCTAGTGTGATAAATGAGCTCACTAATGTTAAACTATCTGCAGGTTTGAACCATCCCAGAACTGGTCCAACGAGAATTCCGAGAAGAAGTAAGAAAAGCGTTAGTGGGTATCCTCTCCGTTCCGACAATAATTTGAGCAAGACTCCAAGCAAAAGAATTATTCCAATCGATGCTACTGCAAATGCGACTTGGCTCATGTAGTCTTGAAACTATGCTTCATTAAAAGTCTAATGTAGAATTTACATCAATAATGACTTTAGAATCCAAAATGCTAACGCTAAATAAACTAAATTATCGAATAAATAAACTTCTTTATTTTGATAAACTTTCTTAGTAATTGCCATCATCTCTTTTGGAAAATGAAGGAGTGAGTGACCATATAACATTCCTGAAACTAGGAATGCTGCTGCGAATTGTAGAACCGTCATTTCTTTCATTAAGAAATAAAATAAAATGAAGAATAATACTAGATACAACTTTCTTAATCTAACATCTTCCAAATAAACTCTGGCATATTTGTAAAATGATTTTGGTTCAAAATAAAATAGCGACATCTTCAAAATTATTGCTACAGACATAACTAATGCTAAACCATTAACTAACGAATAAGCCATATTGATATTAAGTTTAAATTATATTAAAATGTTTCTAGAAAGGATGGCATCCGCAATCCATTATTATTTCGTAAAGAGCCCAACCACCTAATCCAAGCCATATCAACCAATCAAGTGCAATTTGTGACATTGCATTTTTTCCTTTAAATTGTTGGACATACACACCCATTACTTTCGGATAATGCAATAGCATATGAGCATATAATGCAACTCCTGCGAAAATAGCTGCAAAGAAACTGACAATACCTATCTCAGGTATTAAGTTATATGCTATAGCAGCGAAAATTAATAAGAACAAATACCGGTAAAATTTCATGTTATTATTGCTTTTGAAGAATTTAGTTGCCCAGCTCATATATCCTTTCATATCTTGTTTTAGTAATATCAATTTAATGAATGTCCATGTTGCGAAAAATGCTACAATTGTTTCAACAACTGTTAGATGTAATTTTGCTGCTGCTAAAATCCATGCAAGTGCCGTAAGATAAAACCAATTCATCGGATTCATAAACTATAATCTTTTTTTAAGTATATAAATCTAATCTAAAAAATCGGCTTCTTTGATGACTCTCGGTAAATATTTTTCGCCCATAAATTCAATTCCTAACGATACTAATGAATCGGATTCTACTTTCCATCCCCATTTTTTGACTTTTTCGATTTCTTTTTGCCACTCTTTTTTCTTGAACCAATCATAGTTTTGAATTTCTTTTAATCTTTTCATATCTTGGTCATTCATCTTGATCCAATTCGTTTTTGGAATCTTGTATTTTTCGATATCGTCATATTTCAATCCGATGAATTTTGCATCCGGACATCCTGCTCTTTCGGAGAAGTGTGCCAAATTTATAGATCCTTGTTTGTAAACTGAATAAATATAATAGCCATATGGATCGAAGTCACAGAATATATAAACTGGAAGTTTCAATTCTTTATTTAATCGTGAAACTAGTCTTCGTGCAGATCTTTCACCTTGTCCTTTTCCAGTTAATAAAATACATTTATGTTTGTCCCAGAATTTCATTTGATTCAAAATATTCCAAACTGCAAACTTTTCTACAACTAAAACAAATTTTGCTTCAGACTTTTGAAATTCCATAACGCTTGGTTCAACATTTGCTGGAATTGCTGCTCCCGCAGTTCCCATTTTTCTACAATTAATTTCATCTCCCGTCCTAACATCTTTGTAAGTAATTGGTCCACAAAATACGCCTTTAGGAGTTGGTTCCAGACCTAATTCTTCACGCAATGCATCTGCTGAAACTTCTAAATCTTCAATTACTGGATCAGATTCAGCTTGATCCTCAAAAGTATTTTCCTTTAAACCTTCGATGGTGTGTTTCAAAATATAGTAAAGTTGTCTTGTTGAAATTGAAGGTTTGTCTTGTTCCAATAATTCTTTGATTTGTGCTGCAATCAAAACTGTTTGCATGAATTTTCGGGATTGTCCAACATTGAAGAAAGTTCGGGATTGTCTTTTATCTCCCAATCTAATTAATTTATCTTTTTCATCAAAATATGCATTTGTTAAAGTTCTTACTGGCATTGTTATTTCCGGATTGTCATTTGCCTTGATTGTCTTTTCTAATTGTTCTCCAATCTTCTTCAATTTTGCAATTATGTCTTTCTTATTATTCGTCATCTTCTTTGTCCTCCTCGTCCGATATCTTTCCAGATGAATACATTGTCTCAGCGGTTGCTAATAATTTTTTGTGAATTGGATCTGATGTTTTATCAATATCTTTCTTTGAAAGCTTGTATGAATCTGTTGAAACTAATTTTGCAACTGCAGTTGCAACTTCACCAGAGTAACCTCTGAACTTTTTACGTTTTTCTTCTTCGAGACCTGCTCTTTGTTTTTGCTTGACATATTTTTGTAAACTTCGTGCACATTCTTGAATTGCTAATTTTAATTCTTTAGAAATATTTGGATAATTTGAAACTGCTGCCTTGCTTTCGGAAGTAAATGGTACCCAAACTGATGCGATATGTACAACAATAATTGCTGGACCTGTTGGCATACTCCCTGAAGAATTACTTAAACCATAACTTCGCCAAGAAATTGATTTTATTGCTTTTGTAACTGCGCATGAACCTTCCTCATATAACAAAGGAACTTTGTTTGCAAACCGATTCATGGAAACACTACCTTCTGCGTCAAGTTCTCCGCCATATCCAATTGCAACTTCCACTTGGAATGGGAATCCTCGATAAACTGTTGGTCTCCGAGTAACAGATTTTACAAATTCTAAATCATATTCGGATTCTAGACTCTTTGCTAATGCCTCATCTCCAATTGGACTCAAACAATCTGTACTTGGATTCATAATTTTTGCTTCCGCAATTGCTTTGTGAATTTCATGTAGTTGATCATCGTCAAGTAATTTAGGCATCGTTCTGCCATCAATGTCTGCGACTTTTAGAATTCCGTTCGCAGTTCCTGAACCAACTTTGTCGAAATCTTTAGTTAAGAAACTCTTGGCTGAACGTGCAGAAGTTTCCTTTGCCATTCTCTTGAAAATACCAAATTCTACTCCGTGAGGGTGCGGTTTTTGTTCCTTTGCAGGCTTAGGTAATTTATCTGTGACTCGCGGAAACTTGTGCTTCTTTCCTTCATGATCTATATATTCAATCTTAGCGTGAGGATTTACAACTGCAGTTTGTTTGATAAATTCATATGGAGATTGCTTAGTTTTGGCAATTTTTCCTTCCATAATAACTTCTATTCGAGTTCCGTGATCCTTTTTCCAATCTTTGGATTCAGATTCTACGATATCTGGTTCATTTGTTTTAATATCGATGTGCAATTTGTGGTGTCGAGCTTGTTTCTCTTTTGCAGTTTTAGAAATAATTATTGCAGGTTTACCTGTAGTCAATTGCCCATACATAATGACTGCAGAAATACCTATTCCTTGTTGTCCTCGGCCTTGTTTTCCTCCAGTTGAACGGAATTTTGAACCGAAAAGTAGTGAACCGAAAGCCTTTGCCAGAACTTTCTTGTTAAGTCCCGGACCATTATCTTCAACAATTAATTTATATCGACCGTTTTCTAAGTCTTGAATTTTAACATGAATATCTGGTAGAATCTTAGCTGACTCACAAGCATCTAATGAATTGTCGACAGCCTCTTTTACTGATGTTAAGAGTGCTTTGGATGGATTATTGAACCCCAATAAGTGTCTGTTTTTTTCAAAAAATTCTGCAACAGATACTTGTTTGTGATTGCTTTCAGCCATGACGGCATTAAAGGCGCTTTTCTTAAAAAGATTTCTCTTTTATCGAAGATTTTGCAGTCCAAGTGTTTAAAATATTGATAATTTTAAAATAGAAAAACTAATCACTCAATTGGTCTTTTAACCATCTGAATGAGGAGCCGTGTTGGCTTCCCGAAAGAATTAATTCTAGTGCTCTCCGTGCAAGATAAACTGCTTCAGGTTTTCCAATGATTGACACAGTTTTGCCTTTAATTGCTAAAATTGTGCCTGTTTGGACTTCAATTGACTTTCTAACTGACCCATTTCGACCTATAACTCGTGCTCTAAGAACTTCCAATCTACTCTTTGAGTCAGAATATTCAGTTAGCTCCACTATTTCGAAAGAATAATCTTCATCGAATAACTTCATTGCTGTTCGCGGATTGAATCCTCGTCCAATGGCTTCGACTACGGATTTAACAATTAAATTTTCGCCTTCAATGGTGATGTTTCCGTTATTTGAAATTTTCAGTTTTGATTCGCCGAGTTTTTCGATTCTTCGTTTAGTTGTTCCTTTTGGTCCGATTAAAACTGAGACTCTGTCTTCAGGTATGTTTATGTAATCCATTAGAATTCTTCGGCTTCAAGTAAGTCTTTCAAGTGACCCTTTTCCTTTAGCCATTTAACTTGAATTGGTTTATAGTTGAACAAAATGTTTCCTTTTCGGTCTCCTTCGTACTCCCAAGGCTCAATTATTACTATATTTCCAGGTCTTACCCATAATCTTCGTTTTAGTGCTCCAGGGATTCTGCCTAATCTTTCTTTGCCATCCGCACATCGAACTCTGGACTTTCCCATACCTAATCTAGTATCTACGATTCCAAACATTTCGTTTCCCTTTGGAAGTCGAACTCGACCTTCGTCATTCTTGTCATATGCATGACGTCCTCGTTTTTTGTGCTTCTTTTTTGCTTCAACCATCGCTTAATCTCCTTATTTTTGTTTTAAAAGTATTGTTATACGTCTCTTTGGTCGGTCTTTTTCTTTATCCCAACCGTAATTTCGATAACTTGATTTAATTGAACAATCGAAATGCTTCTTTATTCTACGTGCGGCCCGTCTAGCGATTTGGGCATTTACTAAATATACATCTGCACCGTGTAAGACATTGTCTACTTTTGCAATTTTAGGATTTGAAAATTTTATGTATTTTAGTGATTCTTCCACAAAATTTTGCGGATTTTTTGTTGATCTTAATTGTAGTTTGGCTAAGTAATCTACTCCTGACTCTCTAGAACATGCCGGGCAACAATATTTCTTGATTTCAAATTTGCCTTCGACCTCTCGTGTCAGCATTTCACCGTTTCTTTTGCTTGCAACTTTGAGTATTCCTTCTTTTCCGAATTCTAATATTTTTGCTGAAACTAAGGTCTCTTCGGAAGGAAGTACTAATGAATTTTGGACTCGTTCTTCCAAAATTTGTTCAGCAGATTTCATACCTTTCATCCAGAATCCTTTATTCAGAACTTGTTCACATTTTACACAGAATAAAACATTCTTTTGCTTAGGAAGTTTTACAATTGGTTGATTTGAATAACATGAAACACAGAGACTTTCAATTAGGTTGTCTGTTTCATTCCCACACTCCGGACAGAATCTAGATTTAATTGACATATTAGATTCAAATTTATTTTGTTTAAAAGGTTAGTGTTATAGCTTTATTTTGGCTAATCTCTTGATTCGTTCATCTGTCGTCGGGTGTGTCGAAAAAAGTTTTAACATATTTCTTCCTTGGAATGGATTTGAAATAAATAGGTGGGCACTCGCTTCAGAACCAAATCTCATAGGAAATCCTTTTCCCGATTGTTCTAATTTTTTCAATGCTGATGCCAATCCTTTACTATCTTTAGCCAATTTTGCACCAATTTTGTCTGCCTCAAATTCACGGCTTCGACTAATTGCCATTTGAATTATCATGGCTACAATTGGCGTTATAATTGAAATAATTAATAATGAGAATATGTTTCCATTTCGATTTCGGCTACCAAAAATTGCTGACCATCTTGCCATTGTCGCAACGAAAGATATTGTTGTTGCGATGGTCGCTGCAACGGAACCAATAAGCATGTCTTTATTTTTTATGTGGGCCAATTCGTGAGCCAAAACTCCATTCAATTCTTTTTCGGTCAGTAATTCGATAATTCCTTCAGTGACTCCAATAACTGCGTGCGATTCATTTCGACCTGTTGCGAAAGCGTTTGGATTTTTGGAAGGAATTAAGTATAATTCGGGTTTCTTCATTTTGTTTTTCTTACATAACTCGTTCAAAAGTTGGTGAACTCGCGGATATTCTGATACTGAAAGTTCCTTTGCGCGATACATTCGAAGAACGAATTTATCAGAGTACCAGTATGCTCCAAAATTTGTTACAATTGCGAATACTAATGCAACTGTCATTCCTTGTTGACCGCCCAATAGTGCTCCTATTGATAGAAGTACTCCTCCGAGTGCACCCAGCAATAAGGCTGTTTTGAAATGATTTTGCATAGATAAATAGTAATTATTAAATTTAAAAGAGTTCTCAATAGAATATGTTACTCAAAACGCATTTCAGTATTGGTCTATTGGCCTTTGCAATTTTAATAACTCGAAATATTTCAATTCCGCTATTGGGGACTCTGGCTTCTCCAACAGTTGCAGCAACAATATTCTATTTGTTCGGATTAATGGTTCCTGACATTGACTCTCCGCATTCTAAGATTAGTCGCCACTCTCCCTTTGTCCACCATATTACTTCGATTTTTACCAGACACCGAGGAATAGTTCACTCATTTACTACTGGGTTAATCGTTATGTTTGTTATGGCAGTGATTTTGTCAAAATTAAATTGGAATCTGATGTTAGCAGGCTGGTTTTTTATTGGTTACGCAGTTCACTTACTAACTGATGCGCTGACTCCTCACGGAGTGCGTCCATTTTGGCCATTTTCACATCACACTTTCCGAGGACCAATTACAACGGGTTCTTTTTCAGAAAAAGTTATATCTGTGATTGCGTATTCTGCAGGTATGATTTTGATTGTTCAAAGTTACACAAATCTTATATAATCAAAATTTTAATTGAGTAAATGGCTGAGAAAAAACCTAAACAAAAGAAGCAAGTGAATAAGGGAATTAAATTTTTGTTTGGTGTTTTTGCCGTAATTATGTTATTTTCAGGCACAGTTTCTCCGAATCAAGCTATGACTATTGCAGAGAACCAAGTTAATTCAATTGTTGCATCTCAAGGTCTGAGCGCAACTGCGACAATTGCTGTTCTTGAAAACGGTATTTACAAAGTAAATGTGGATGTTGGTCAAGGCGATTTAGTTCAATCTGCAGAAGTTTATCTGACTCGAGACGGAGATTTATTGATTGTTGGTAATGCCTACGAAACTTCTGGATCGGAAGAAGGTCCGATTAGAGCAGAATTTGAATTGGATGGTTCAGAATTGTCGCTTGGTGATCCGAACGCACCTGTAACTGTGATTGAATTCTCAGACTTACAATGTCCTTTCTGTACAAGATTTTATGAATCAACCGTTAAGGAACTGAAAACAAATTATGTGGACACAGGTAAGGTTTATTATGTGTACAAGCACTTCCCGCTTTCATTTCATGCTTCCGCTCAAATTGCTGGAGAAGCAGTAGAGTGTGCAAATGAACAAGATGCTTGGTATGAATATCACGGTAAAATATTTGATGCACAAGACGGAGATTTCACAAAGGCGGATTTGAAAAGATGGGCAATCGGAATTGTTTCAGATAATGCAACTTTTGGTGAATGTTTAGATTCAGGTAAATATGCGGAGAAAGTGAAGGCAGATATGGCGGAAGGTCAATCGGTTGGCGTTTCGGGAACTCCGGCAACATTTGTTAATGGAATCCTTGTATCTGGTGCGCAACCTTATTCTGCGTTCAAAGAATTAGTTGATTCAGAGCTTGGCGAGTAAGAAGTTCTTGTCTAGATTTTTTTTGAAGTCAGATAGATATTCTAATGGAAATGCTGCGCCTGCAGCAGGTTTATGTCCGCCTGCATTAGAATCCCTGAATCCCTCAGTAGCTAATTTCAGAAGTTTAGAACAATCTATGTCTCCGGATTGATTTCTAGATGAGACTTCCACGTGATCTCTATACAAACTCATGACTATGAAAGTTTTGTCTCTTTCTGCAAAAGATAATTTATTGGAAACAACGCCTCCGATTGCATATTTGGGTTCAACTTCTATTAGATTAAGTGATCCGCCATGATATTTTTGGGGTTTTATATTATCAATAACTTTCTTGATTTCGGCATTAATATCATGATTCAATTCTGCCAAACTTGATTTCAAAATCTCAGGAATCGATTTTGTTAGAAGCAGATCTAGCGCCTCCTCGGTCCGTTTTGGATTTACGCTAGTCGCCGAGTTCAGTATTTGGGCAATTATTCCTGGTTTTGTATTAATCCATTCTTTTTCGTGCTTGAATTTGAATTCATCAAATGTTTTCTGCATGAATTCATGCCACGAATCTGCTGAAGCGTCAGATATTAATCCAACTGTGACCAACCACGCGAAATCTTCTAAATTCACTAATTCGGACATCAAATCATACACTAATTTAGCCGTAGGATATTGATATGATTTTTCAAAATTAAGGTTCTCTGGTTTCAAGATTAGTACTTCGGAAGAGATATTTGTCTTGTGATGATCAATAATCATCACTTTTGACCCAGTTAATTTTGACATGAATTCGGGGTACTGCTCAGCAGAAATATCTAATATAAAAACATAATCGGGGTTGTGTTTTAGTATTTCTTCTGCAACTTCGATACGAGAATGTCTTCGGAAAGGCACAGTATTTATCTTATCAATATGTAACCGATTTAACGATTTAATTAATAGCGCGGTGGCGGGAATTCCGTCTCCGTCTTGATCATAACTTATCACTATTGAATCGCGGGGTTTTATCTTTTTGATGAATGATTTGTATTTTCTAAGCATAGATTTCGTAGAGCCTAAGCCAATATAAAACTAATGCTAGAAATTCTTAAAATGTCTTGCATAAAGAAATATTATGAATAGTTTTGACTTTCTCGGTTCAGAACAAACAATTTTTTCTAATCCTGACGCTCTTGATCAAGATTTTGTTCCAAAGTTGTTGCCCCACCGGGAAGAACAGCAAAGATTTCTGGCAACTGCTATAAAACCGGTTATTCAAAGCCGTTCAGGTATGTCGGTAATTGCGTACGGTCCGTCCGGAGTAGGTAAAACTGCATCAACAAAGCGAATATTGATGGATTTGGAAGAACTACCTGAGGCAGATGGTGTTGCTAAAGTATTCGTGAATTGCTGGAAAGCAAACACGACTTACAAAATAATGACTGAGATTGCAAATCAATTGGGATTTCGATTCACACATAACTTAAAGACTAATGAAATAATTGACAGAGTTCTTGAGAAACTTGAGAAACGAGACGGATTGGTATTAGTTTTAGATGAAGCGGATAAGGCAGAAGACTATGACTTTCTTTATCACATTTTAGAAAATATATCTAAGAAAACACTTATCTTGCTAACAAATGAGAACGACTGGGGTTCAAAATTGGATTTCAGAATAACTAGTCGTTTGACGCCTGAACTAGTTGAATTCAAAGAATATTCGCTAAATGAAACAAGAGATATTTTGGCTGAGCGAGTTAAATATGCATTCTTCCAAGGCGTATGGGAAAATAACGCACTGGATTTACTTGCTCACCGTGCTTCGGAATTCAAAGATATTAGATTCGGAATCGCATTATTGAAACTTTCTGGCGAGGTTGCAGAGGCCGAGTCTTCTAAGAAAATTACAACTGAACATGTTGAATCTGCGATAAATAAACTTCCTGCTTTCAAGATTAAGTCTTCTGCTGATTTCAACGATACCGAAAATTTTGTTATGAAAATCTGTGAAGAATTTTCGGGAAAAACAACAGGTGAACTCTATAAAATTTACTCTGAGCGAGGCGGGACTAAGTCTGAAAAGACTTTCAAACGAGTGTTAGACACCTTATCTAAAAAACGAATAATAACGCAACGACCGACTGGAGAAGGATTTCAGGGTCGGTCTTCAATTATTGAATTTCGATCACCTGAACGAAAGTTAACCGAATACTAGACATTGGACAACTTATTGTGGGTCTTTTAATACCTCGAATTTAGTTCTATTATGAACTTCGGACAACTTCTTCAGGAAAAGTCTTATGAACAAGACTATGTAAAAACCATTTTTGCTAGACGAAACTTAAATCGAATGGCTGAAATGTATGATGCTCCCTTTGAGTACTCTCCTGTACAAAAGGTGAAATCCTTTAGTCTTCTGCCGTAGCACCGCGGCAGAGGATTTAGTTTTGGTATCGCTTTTACTAAAATTAATTTTTTGAACTCCCTTTTCCCAAAAATCTTCAGTTTTAACCTCGTTTTTATGAAAAACGGGATGCATGAGGCAGGATTCGAACCTGCGAAGACACTAAGTCACAGGGTCCTTAACCCTGCCCGTTTGACCGCTCCGGAACTCATGCGTATCTCTGACTAAGTTAATTAGTTTATAAAAATTAGCATTCACTTGAAATTAAGTTCTCTTCATTCGACGTAGTCTCTTCTTCTTCTTTAACTTCTTCCGATACCATTTCCATCTACCACGATATCCGGATTTGTTCTTCTTTTTCCATTTACGAGACGAACGTTTCATTCTGCTTTTAGATTAAGTATTAGTTTTATAAGTATTTCTAAAATTACATTTCGTCAACAGGTTCTATACCCATCAACCTCAGACTATTTGCAAGTACTTGTCGAGTTGCGGAAGAAATCGACATACGATGAGCAGTATTTTTTTTGTCGATAGAAATAATTCTGTTTTGAGAATAAAATGAATTGTATAATTTTGAGAGCTCCATCGCATAGTTTGCAACTATACTTGGTTTTCTTAATTCAAATGCCTTAGTAACATTTGCGGAAAATTGATTTAATTTCTTAATTAATTCAATTTCTGACTCAGTTAAAATTTCTGAATTCAAGCTAGGTCTAGTTTTTGACTTCTTTGCAAGAGAATTGATTCGTGCATGAGTATACTGTAAATATGGTCCTGTGTCTCCATCGAATCTAACTGATGAGTCCATATCGAAGGTGACATTCTTTTCAGGAGATACTTTCAATAAAGAATAGATTACTGCCGAGTTTCCAATTAGCGATGCATTTCTCAACTTACCTCTTTTTCTGCGCTTAATTTCAGCCCTTGTTTTAGAATAAACTTGGTTGATAAAATCATCAAGTAAAATAACATCTCCTTTTCGTGTAGACATTTTACCTGCTTTAGATAATACAAACGAGTAATGGACTACTTCCGGAGCGGGTTTATTTAGTATATTCATTGCTGCGCAAATTTGTTGGTGGTATAATTTTTGATCTTCTCCCAGAACAATCAAGTTTGATTTTGATTTGTTCATCTTATCTATCGTGTATGCAATATCT
>Ga0208408_1001030_pt1 | contig 16290 bp, 16 predicted proteins | sample ETNtaG_4_FD_185776 | JGI IMG/M metagenome (GOLD analysis project Ga0208408, IMG submission 185776) | Marine microbial and viral communities from oxygen minimum zone, Eastern Pacific Ocean - ETNP201406SV67 (SPAdes) (version 2) | ecosystem: Environmental > Aquatic > Marine > Oceanic ... | reverse complement strand
GCTCCAATTGGAATAAGGCTACCTACTATTTTTAGTAAGAAAAAAAGTGAGAATAATGATACCGTCTGAAATAATAGAAAAAAAGCGTGATGGTAAAAACTTAAGTCCGAATGAAATAAAGTGGTTCATAGAGAGCCTGGTAAATAATAGGATTGATAACAGTCAGTTATCAGCACTATTAATGGCAATTTATTTTCGTGGCATGGATGACAAAGAAATGTTCGCCTTAGTTGAAGCAATGGTTGAATCGGGAGAAAAATTTGATTTTAGTTATTTAGGCTCATACATAGCAGATAAGCACAGTACAGGTGGAGTTGGAGATAAAATTTCTTTTATTCTAGCTCCAATATTATCATCCTTGGGTATAGTTGTTCCTATGATTGGAGGACGCGGACTAGCATTTACAGGAGGAACTATAGACAAATTAGAATCCATACCAAATTTTCAAACATCTTTAAGCTTAAATAAATTTAGAAAACAGGTTGAAACTATAGGTTGCTGTATAGCCTCCCAGTCTTCAGAAATCTGCCCAGCAGATAAAACGTTATACTCAATAAGAGACCTTACCGGAACGGTACCTTCTCTGCCATTAATCTGTAGCTCCATTATGAGTAAAAAAATCGCAGAAGGTCTCAACGGACTTGTTATAGATCTAAAAGTCGGTAATGGTGCGTTCATGAAAACTTTGTCGGATGCAAAAAAACTTGCTTTAGGCCTTAAAAAAATTGGGAAAGCATTTAACATTAATACTGAGGTTCTATATACAAATATGAATCAACCCCTAGGAAAATACGCAGGATTGCACTGTGAAATAATAGAAGCAATTGACTGTCTGAATGGTAAGGGGTCTGATGATTTAATGGAAATTAGCTATGAACTTGGTTCAAAAATATTATTACAAAGTAGAACCGCTACAGATAAAAAGACGGCAAAAAAGCTTATGCAAGAAGCCATTAATAATGGAACCGCCTTAAACAAGTTTAAAGAAATTATCTCCGCACAAAATGGCAACATAAAAAAATTAGCTTTAGACCATGTTGTCTCTAAAAATGAAATTATAATTGAAGCTGAAGATGATGGAATCATAAGCTCTATAGAAACAGAAAAAATAGGATGGACATTAGTTGAGATAGGTTGCGGACGTAAAATGGAAAAAGATAAACTAGATTATACTGCAGGTATAGAGTTCATAAATAAAATTGGTGATAAAGTAAATAAAGGAGATCCTATATTTCGAATTTTTGGAAACGATATTAAACGATTAAATAATGCAAAGACATTGTTAAAGAAAGCATACACTTTAGTAAAAACAGAAGTTTTAAAAGATGAGTTAATAATTAATTAAAAAATTAATTCCTATGTATTCTACACTTTTGAGAAGGCTCCGTTCCAGATTTATATAATTCTTTTTCTGTAGGGCAAGCTTTTCTTGATCCCATTTTTGAGACAGAACATATTTCAGACACAATTACACCACTTGGTTTTTGAAAATTTACTCTTGGTAGTTCAAGTGTTTTATGACTATCTCGCATGAATTGAGCCCAAGCTGGTAGAGCAGCTTTAGTTCCATCTTGTCCTTTCCCTAGACTAACTTGGTAGTCATCCACACCAAACCACACACCTGCAGCTATTTGTGGTGTAAAACCAACAAACCATGCATCACTCCAACCTTGAGTAGTACCTGTTTTACCAGCTGCAGGTCTAGTAAAATTATATTTCCATCTTGCACTTCCACCCGTACCACGGTCCATTACCGTTTGCATAAGATTTGTCATTAAAAATGCTGTTTCTTCGCTTAATACTTCATACTGTGCAGGGTGATATTCTCTTATTGTATTACCATAACGATCTTCTATCTTTGTAATTGCAATTGGTTTAGAGTAAACACCCTTATTTGCAAATGCTGCATATGCTGAAACCATTTCAAGGGGGATCACCTCACTGGTGCCAAGTGCAATCGCATCAACAGCTCTTATATCTGTTGAGATACCCATTCTCTGTGCAGTTCGTTTAACCTGTTCAGCTGGCGCATAGTCTTGTTGGACAATCCTCACAGATATTAGGTTTAGGGATTTTCTAAGTCCTTCTCTAAGTGTTGTTAAGCCACCCGTACTGCCACCATAATTTTGAGGCTTCCATTTTACCCATGAGCCATCAGTATTTTGCACATTTAATACGACTGGCTGATTTAGTAATTGCTGGGAGACCGTGTATCCATTTTCAAGAGCTGTAGTATATACAAAAGGTTTAAATACTGACCCAGGTTGTCTTTTTGCTTGCGCAGCTCTATTATATTGGTCGTGATAATCTGGGCGGCCTCCAATCATTGCCATAATTCCGCCTGTCTTTGGATTAATTGCTACAAAAGCAGTTTGAACCAATAGTTTAGTTCGTAGATCTTTATACAGTTGCGCCTCTCCCTGCATCATCATTTTTACAGAGTCCTCTTCATATATAGTTAAATGTCCTAAAAGTTCAAACTCTTCCTGATTATTTATGATTCTATTATTTAATTTCCCTTGAGATTTAATAATAGCATCTAGTACAATCTTTTCAGCCAATTCCTGGACCCTAGAGTCTAGAGTGGTATATATCTTTAACCCATCTCGATAAATATTTATACCTAAAGCATCATCTTCTTTTTCTAATAATCTCCTAACATATTCAGTAAAATAAGGTGCCAATCCTCGAGTAGGTTCATCAGTAACTGACTCCAGTGTCATAGCCCTATATTGGGCGTGCTCAGAGTGAGTAATATATCCCTGTTCTTTCATTAGCCTAAGAACTGTATTCCTTCTTTTCCTTGACTTTTCAGGATGACGCACTGGAGAATAGCTTGCGGGAGATGGTAATAATCCAACAAGGAGAGCAGATTCATCCACAGAAAGATCTTTTGATTCTTTACCAAAAAACCGTTTTGTCGCTGCCTCAACTCCATAGGTACCATGACCAAAGTGTACGGTATTTAAGTACATTTCAAGTATTTCATCTTTTGTATAAGTTCTCTCAATCTGTACCGCAGTTATGACTTCTTTTATTTTTCTTAAAATACTATCCTCAAAACCAATAGTCTTATACAAATTTCTAGCAAGCTGTTGTGTAAGGGTACTAAAACCTTGTCTATAGCTTAATGATAAGATATTTATTCCAATTGCGCGGGCCACACTTCTAAGTGAAAGTCCCCAGTGTTCGTAAAATCTTCTATCCTCAGATGCAATAACAGCATTTTGCATATGGATTGGAATATTAAATAGCTCTACAAATACTCTTTTCTGTACAAAAAGCTCGTTTAGAACTTTACCATCTGCTGAATATATGCGTGTAACTAAATCTGGATCGTAGTTTTCTAATTGTTCTAGTGATGGTAAATCTCTAGATAAAAATCCAATAAACAATAATACAATAATTGCACCGGATAGTATAATGCCTAAAGAAACCCAAAATACTTTGACTAACTCATTTAATGGCTTTTGATCAGGCATATATGAATTTACTATTTTCTATATAAATTAATTTGTCCAACAATTATATATAAAGCGACAGATAACAAATAATCAAAAGGAAAATATTATTTGTTATTTTTTTGAAGGAGATATCATCTGACTTGGCTGAACTAACTTTTCAAATTCTTCGCCTGTCAAGTAACCTAATTCTATTGCAGATTCTTTTAATGATATGTTTTTCTTATAGGAATTTTTTGCAACCTCTGCTGCTTTATCGTAACCAATATGAGGATTTAAGGCAGTAACTAACATTAGTGAGTTATAAAGATTATTATTTATCCTCTCAACATTAGGCTCGATACCATTTACCGCGTTAGTTGTAAATGATTTTGACGCCTCTGAGAGCAACTTAATTGATTCAAGAATATTATATGCAATTACAGGCCTGTAAACGTTCAACTCAAAATTTCCACTTGCGCCAGCGAATGTAATGGTAACATCATTCCCTATAACCTGTGTACAAACCATTGTCATAGCCTCACACTGCGTGGGATTAACTTTTCCCGGCATGATAGATGAACCTGGCTCATTAGCTGGTAGAAGGATCTCACCTATACCAGACCTCGGTCCAGAAGCTAACCAACGTATATCATTAGCAATTTTGAATAATGAACTTGCTATAACCTTAAGCGCTCCTGATAGCTCAATGATACTATCCTGGCCACCCATTGCCTCAAACTTATTTTCAGCAGTTCTAAAATTCAGCCCTGTTATATTTTTTATTTCCTCAGCTATATCATTGTCAAATCCTACTATCGTATTGATCCCGGTTCCAACGGCAGTACCCCCCGCAGCTAATTCAAGGCAATTATCTAGAGCCTTTTTTAGACGACCTATACCATGGCCAATCGCCGAAACATATCCCGAAAACTCCTGTCCTAAGCTAAGCGGGGTCGCATCTTGTAGGTGCGTTCTTCCAACTTTAATTATATCATTAAATTTTTTGGATTTATTATCTAATGAAACTCTCAGCTCTTCTAATGATGGTATAAGATGATGTGTTACGCTCTCAACAGCAGCGATATTAATCGCAGTGGGAAAAGTATCATTAGTTGATTGGCTCATGTTTACATGATCATTTGGATGAACCGGATTTTTACTACCAAGCTCACCACCAACAATTTCGATTGCTCGATTAGATATTACTTCATTGAAGTTCATGTTTGTCTGTGTTCCGCTTCCTGTTTGCCAGACAACCAAAGGAAAGTGATCATCAAGTTTTCCATCTATAACCTCATCAACGGCTTTGTGGATGGCATCTTTTATGGAGTCTTCAAGGCTACCATAATTATTATTAACTGTGGCAGCGGATTTTTTCAGGATACCATAGGCTCGAATAAATTCCCTTGGAAAATGGTGTGCCCCAATTTTAAAATTATTTAAAGACCTTTGAGTTTGTGCCCCATAATATTTATCACTAGGAACTTCTACAGGGCCAAGGCTATCTATCTCAATTCGGTGTGACATCAGTTTATTTTACTGTCCAGATGTCGCCAGCATTTAATAGGTCTTGTACTTTTCCAGCTCCCTTTTGTTTTACAGCAGAATCAACCTGCGCTACCATCTCTGAGTTATAGGTTGGTTTGTCTACTGAATAAATAACACCAATTGGCTCTGGCAATATTGGGTGGCTTGTCCAGTTCGCAATAATATGTGCAAGATCAAGGTTGGTTTCATCATGGATCAATAAGTCGTCAACACTATGCTTTTCCATATCGATGACAGTAGGTGTAAAACCATCTAGTTTTATGCCCTTAGTTCCTTTGGCAAAAACCATCGGCTCGCCATGCTTCAGCTCGATAACATTTTCAAATTTGTCTGCGGATGTATAGTCTCCATATGCGCCATCATTAAATATATTGCAATTTTGATATATCTCAATCAGTGAACCTCCATCATGATGATAAGATCTTTCCAGCATCTGTGATAAATGTGCCTGCCATCTATCTATCGTACGAGCAACAAATGTCGCTTGTGCTCCTAAAGCTAAAGAAGGTGGATTAAGCGGGATGTCAAGTGATCCAAAAGGGCTTGCCTTAGTCACTTTACCAACCTCTGAAGTCGGTGAATACTGACCTTTAGTCAAACCATAGATTCTATTATTAAAAAGCAATATGTTTATGTCCATATTCCTCCGCAAAGCATGCATAAAATGGTTACCGCCGATAGAAAGACCATCACCATCTCCAGTAATAACCCAAACAGATAGATCTGGGTTAGCAATCTTTACTCCTGTAGCAATAGCAGGGGCTCTTCCATGAATTGAATGAAAACCATACGAATTCATATAATATGGAAACCGACTTGAGCAGCCAATACCAGAAACAAAAACAAATTCCTCCTTCTTTCTTCCAAAAGTAGGCATTGTTTTTTGGGTTTGAGCTAGTATTGCATAGTCACCGCATCCAGGACACCATCTTACTGCCTGGTCTGACTCAAAATCTTTTTTTGTATAAGTAGGAGTATTTACCTGTGCCATTATTTTATCCTATTAATTGGTTTACATTTTCAATTATTTTTGTAGCACTAATTGGTTTACCTGTTACCTGGTTTAATCTTTTTGCATCTACCAAATATTCTGCCCTTAATAATTTGATTAATTGACCCATATTTATTTCAGGAACAAGAACATTTTTAAACTTTATAATAATCTCACCTAAATCTTTTGGCAAAGGACTAATCCATCTTAGATGAATATGAGAAACGCTTTTACCATCTTCATGCAAGGTTTCTACTGCAGACCTACATGAGCCATAAGTCCCTCCCCAACTGATAATTAAAACATCGCCATTATTATGTCCATACACTTCTGTTTTAGCTATGTCATCTTGGATACGGTTTACTTTTTCTTGTCTAAGCTGAACCATTCGCTGGTGATTATCAGGGTCATAACTAACATGTCCTGTATTTTCTGCTTTTTCAAGTCCTCCAACGCGATGTTCTAAGCCCGGAGTACCCGGTATTGCCCAAGGTCTTGACAAGGTTTTATTATCACGCTCATAAGGCAAAAAATCATCTTTACTTTTAGAACTTTTAGCAAATTTAATATCAATTGGTTCGAGGTCTTTGACATTAGGGATTTTCCACGGCTCCGAACCATTGGCAAGATAACCATCTGTCAAGAGTATTACAGGGGTCATATATTTTAAAGCAATTCTGGAGGCCTCATAAGCGGCATAAAAACAATCTCCTGGGGTGGATGAAGCAATAAGTGGTATAGGCGCCTCACCATTGCGACCGTACAATGCTTGATTAAGGTCCGCCTGTTCAGTTTTTGTTGGTAGTCCGGTACTTGGGCCCCCTCTTTGAACGTTTATTATAACCATTGGAAGTTCTGTCATAATAGCCAATCCCATAGCCTCACCTTTTAATGCTATCCCAGGGCCAGAGGTAGCTGTAACAGATAGGTTTCCTGTAAATGCAGCACCGATTATTGATGCGATACCAGCAATCTCATCCTCAGCCTGAAATGTTTGAACACCAAAATGCTTCCAAGCGGCTAAAGTATGTAGAATATCACTGGCTGGAGTAATTGGATATCCACCATAAAATAATTTCAATTTAGATTTCTCAGATGCTGCAAGCAGACCAAGAGCAGTGGCATAATTACCATTGATATTTCTGTATGTACCTTTTGGCAGGGAAGCTTTTTCAACTTTAAACCGTGTAGTAAATAATTCAGTCGTATCAGCATAGTTATGCCCAGCATTCATAGCCCTCTTATTCGCTTCAATGATAGTATCTTTACCCGCAAACTTTTTTTCTAACCATTTTTCGGTTGCATCAAGTGGCCTGTCATACATGTAATAAAGTACACCTAATGCAAAAAAGTTTTTTGTCCGACCAACAAATTTAGGAGACATCTCGAGACCTTCACATGCAGCAGTAACCAGCTTATTCATCTCAATTGGAATTATGGTAAAATAATCCTCTAATGATCCATCTTCAATTGGGCTGCTTTCATATCCAGCAAAATTCATATTCTTTTTTGTGAAAGCGTCCGTATTTATGATAATTGTCCCGCCTGGAACTATCTCCTTTTGATGCACCTTTAATGCCGCCGGATTCATTGCCACAAGCACATCTGGGCTATCGCCTGGTGTGTGTATATCTTTCGAACTAAAATGAATCTGAAAAGCACTTACGCCAGCAAGCGAACCAGCAGGAGCTCTGATTTCAGCTGGAAAATCTGGTAGAGTACTTAAATCATTTCCAACCACAGCTGTCGTTTCAGTAAATCTACCTCCCGTTAGCTGCATACCATCGCCTGAGTCACCAGCAAACCGGATTACAGCATCATCTATCGTTTTAAATGTTTTCCCCATGGTCCCTACTGTTAAATATTTTTTAGTATATTATTTTGTTGTTTTCGCGTTTTATACGCTATCTGTAATCTAGTAACTAATCTAATTTACCAAGCGTTGTTATATGTCAAAAGATAATATCTTGGCTTCGAAAAATATTTGATTTGGTATTTTATGAGAATAAAAATAAGTAATTTTAAGAAATGAATACTAAAGAAAAAATCAGACTTACCACACTAAGTCACGGAGCTGGATGAGCTTGTAAAATTGGTCCTTCAGACCTCGCCCAGGTTCTGGGTAATGTAAGAATGGAGTCCAATAACTCCATCATCTCGGACTATACTAGTACAGATGATGCCGCAGTCGTACGCCTGAAAGATGGTAAAGTTATATTACAGACTGTAGACTTTTTTACACCTATAGTTGATGACCCTTACACATTTGGACAAATATCTGCAGCAAACTCACTTTCTGATATTTATGCAATGGGAGGAAAACCATTATTTGCACTGAATATTGTTGCGTTTCCGATTCAAAAACTTTCGAATACTATCTTATCTGATATTATGCAAGGCGGCGCTGATAAGGCAAGTGAAGCCGGTATACCAATAGTAGGAGGTCACTCAATTGATGACAATGAACCAAAATATGGCCTAGTAGTTACCGGTGAAGTATCTGAATCATCCGTGTGGACAAATACCGGTGCTAAGCCGGGCGATAGCTTGATACTGACAAAACCAATTGGTACCGGAGTTATTTCAACCGCGATAAAAAAAGAAAAAGCAAATGATACAGTTTTAGAATCTGCGGTTAAATCAATGACAATGTTAAATAAAAAAGCGTCAGAAACTCTCCAAGCATTTGAGCCTAACGCGGTTACAGATGTTACAGGATTCGGACTGATTGGACACCTGATGGAAATATGTAAAAATAGTCAGGTATCAGCCAATATCAATTTTTCTGAAATTAATTTTCTCCCTGGTGCGTTCGAGTTAGCTAATCAAGGAATTATCCCTGGTGGGACCAAACGCAATTTAAACTATGCTGAAAAATTTGTAGAGTTCAACGAATCCCTTTCAACAACGCAAAGACTTTTAGTCTGTGACGCTCAAACATCAGGCGGCTTGCTAATATCTCTTCCAGAAACTGAAGCAAATCGCTTTATCTCTATTTATGGCGACCAGGCTATTAAAATAGGTAATATTGTTGAGCAAAATAGTTGTATCGTATCAGTAGTAAACAACTAATAAAAAATGTTTGAAATAATGCACTTTATATACGACTAAAATAGTCGTATATATTTATTGGTTTTTTTAACTCTACTTGTATATACTCCCAAAAGAAAATTATGTTAAAAATTACTAGAAAAGTCGAGTACGCACTTATTGCAGTTAGGCATCTTAAGGAAAACTCAGAAAACCTTGTTACCGTTAATGAGATCTCTAAATTGTATGGAATTCCTAGAGAAATCCTTGCAAAAACCATGCAAAGATTAGCGAGTGAAAATATTGTTAACTCTGTTAAAGGCCCCCATGGTGGCTACAAAGCAACACCCAGAGCATCAAACACTACACTATATGATTTCTTTGAGATTTTAGAGGGGCCAACTGCTATTATGGATTGTTACTTTGAATCAGGGTGTAACCACCTAACAAACTGTAACATACGAAGTCCGATTAATAAAATTAATGATTCAATTCGCAATCTTTTTAATAACCTAACCCTAGCGGATCTTTCATAAATATTATGGAACTAAAAGAAAAAATAATCAATGTGCTAAAACAATGCTATGACCCGGAAATTCCCGTGGACCTTTGGAGCCTTGGGCTTATATATGATATTAGTATAAAAGATAGCCAGAATAATAAGTCTGACGTAGATATTATAATGTCACTAACTACCCCTGGCTGCAGCATGGGACAACACATGGCAGATGATATAAAGTCAAAAGTCTCTAGCCTTAACAACATAAATAGTGTTGAGGTTAATGTCACCTTTGACCCTCCATGGCAACCTGAAATGATGTCCAATGAAGCAAGAAATAAACTTGGTTTTGACAACTCTATTGCAAAAACGAATAGACCAGAAGTTGAAACAGAGTGGGAATAAATATGGATAAACAAAACACCTCAATTGAAAAAGCACAAAACGATTATAAAAATGCTCAGATTTTCGTAACCAAAAAAGCAGCGAAAAGACTCAAAGCGGTGATGTCTGCGGAAGGAAAAAGTGATCACTTTCTGAGAATGTCTGTTGACAGTGGTGGCTGCTCAGGTATGAACTATAAAATGGACTTTGATAATCATCAAAAACACTATGACAAAGTATTTGAGTCAAACGGGCTTAAAGTGGTTTGTGATCTCAAAAGCTGGCTCTATCTAAAAAACATTTCAATAGACTATTCAGATGATATGCTCAATGGCGGGTTCAAAATAGAGAACCCAAACGCTGAACGCACGTGCGGCTGCGGGACCTCTTTTTCTGCTTAAGTCTGAACCTCAATTATAATAGACTCATGGACAATAATAAAACCGACATCATTGACCAAAAGGTTAAAGAAGAGTACAGGTATGGTTTTGTCACTGATATAGAATCAGATACACTGCCTCCTGGCATAAGTGAGAAAACGATTCAGTTTATTTCAGAAAAGAAAAAGGAGCCATCATGGCTCCTAGACTGGCGAATTAAGGCATACAGAAAATGGCTTAAAATGAAAGAGCCTACGTGGCAACATGTCAGCTATAAGGATATTGACTATCAAGATATTAGTTATTACTCATCTCCTAAAAAGAAAAATGTCAAAAGCCTGGACGAGTTGGACCCTGAGCTGCTAAAAACTTATAACAAGCTTGGGATACCTCTTACCGAACAGAAAATGCTAAATGGTATTGCTGTCGATGCAGTTTTTGATAGTGTCTCAGTTGCAACAACATTTCGAGAAGAATTAAAAAAACATGGGGTGATATTCTGTAGTTTTTCTGATGCAGCGATAAACTATCCTGATATAGTGAAAAAATATTTAGGAACGGTTGTACCATACACCGATAACTATTTTGCTTGTCTAAACTCAGCAGTCTTTACCGATGGATCATTTGTTTATATACCCAAAGGCGTAAAATGCCCTATGGAGCTGTCAACTTATTTTAGAATTAATGAAGCAAAAACAGGCCAATTTGAGAGGACACTAATCATCGCAGATGATGATAGCTATGTTAGCTATCTAGAAGGCTGTACCGCTCCTATGCGTGATGAAAATCAACTGCACGCAGCCGTAGTTGAGCTAGTAGCGCATAATAATGCAACGATTAAATATTCAACAGTACAAAACTGGTATCCAGGAGCCCCAGATACCGGTGAAGGCGGTATCTATAATTTTGTGACGAAGCGAGGATCATGCTTAGGAAATCATTCGCGTATATCTTGGACACAAGTGGAAACAGGGTCTGCTGTTACCTGGAAATACCCTGGTTGCATTCTTAAGGGAGATAACTCTGTTGGAGAATTTTATTCTGTTGCGCTAACAAATAATAGACAGCAGGCTGATACCGGAACAAAAATGATTCACATTGGGAAAAACACAAAAAGTACTATCATCTCAAAAGGCATATCCGCGGGAAAAGGCCAACAAACCTACCGAGGTCAAGTCAAGATAATGAAAAGCGCTGACAATTCCAGAAATTTTTCACAGTGCGATTCTATTTTAATTGGAGACCAGTGTGGGGCACACACATTTCCTTTTATAGATGTTAGAAATCAAAGTGCAACAATGGAGCACGAGGCATCAACATCAAAAATCGGTGAAGATCAATTATTCTATTGTAACCAGAGAGGCATTAATACTGAGGATGCTGTGTCAATGATTGTTAATGGTTTTTGTAAAGAAGTTTTTAATGAACTACCTATGGAATTTGCCATGGAGGCCACTAAGCTAATGGAAGTTAGTTTAGAAGGTAGCGTAGGATAATCAGGTATCTTCTATGCTACAGATAAAAAATTTGCACGTTAAGGTCCAAAACAAAAAGATACTCAAGGGAATCAATCTTCATATAAAAAATGGTGAGATGCACGCGATAATGGGACTTAATGGATCCGGAAAAAGCACCCTCTCAAATACGATTACAGGCCGAGAAAACTACACCGTTGCCTCAGGAGATATATTATATAATAATGAATCTATACTAGACTGGTCGCCTGAGAATAGAGCCCTAGCCGGAATTTTTATGTCTTTTCAATACCCGACTGTTATTCCAGGGGTCAACACTACTTATTTTTTAAGGGCCGCTGTAAACGCAAAAAGAAAACACAACAATCAAAAAGAATATGATGCGGCGAATTTTTTAAAATTTATTAAAAATAAACTAGAACAAGTCAAGATGGATACAAAGTATCTTAAACGATCAGTTAATGATGGTTTCTCGGGCGGAGAAAAAAAACGAAATGAGATACTGCAGCTACTATGTCTTGAGCCTGATCTGGCCATTATGGATGAGACAGACTCTGGATTAGATATTGATGCGATTAAAATTATCGCCAACGGTATCAACAACTATCGCAATGATGATCGCGGGTTTTTAGTGATTACACACTATCAAAGACTATTAAAATATATTAACCCAGATATCGTACACGTCCTGATAGATGGCCAGATCGTTAAATCCGGTGGGAAAGAGTTAGCCCTAGAGCTAGAAGAAAAAGGTTATGGATGGCTTGAGAAATGAATGTTAATGACTATAAGACTGATTTTGGGAATAAAATAACATCTAATATTTATACGGATAAAATATTTGATATAAAAAAACAATCATTTGAAAAATTCCTTGTTCTAGGCTTGCCTACAAATAGATGGGAAAGCTGGAGGCACACAAATCTGTCTAGATTAAATAATCTGAAGCCAGGCATTATTAATTCAATCAAGACTAGCTCAGAAGGATATAATGAAAATAAAATTCCAATAAAAAATCTGATTGACTTCGTATTCTACAATGGCGCTTATAGAAAAGAACTGTCTTCTAAGTTGCCCAAAGGTGTTTCAATATCAGAGAGTCTGGACTTACTGTTAGACGATGATCATCTCTATGAAGATACCCCCTTCAGCCTCCTTAACTCTACTTTCTTGAAAAGTGGTATCACAATTAATATAGACAAAAATATGGTTTTATATAGGCCAATACGAGTTGTTTACAATAGCACAGGAAACGAGTCTGAAATAATATATCCTCGTGTTATTCTAAATGTAAATAAATCTGCTTCATGCACTCTTATTGAGCATCACACTAACAATGTAAGTCCTTCTTTTCAAAATGGAGTAACTCGAATTTCAATGGATAAAAATAGTAGTCTTAACCATATAAAAATTCAAAAAAATTCGCACAACATGATTGACATCTCCAGCCTAACGGTTAAGCAAGAAACAGAAAGTAGTTATAATGTTTTTCAATACTGTGATGGGAGCGCTTTAGGAAGAAATAATATACATATTATTATGAACGGAAATGGCTCCAACTGCCATCTGTCTGGAATCTCATTAACAAAAAACATTCAACAAATTGATAATAATATTATTGTCGAACACAAAGGAAAACATACTACCAGTTCTCAGGTTTTTAAATCAATCGTAGATGAGAAATCTAGCGGTGTGTTTAATGGTAAAGTGATCATCCAAGAGGGTGCAATAAAAACAGATGCCGCTCAATCAAATAAGAACCTTATTTTATCAAAAAATGCAGGAATGAATTCAAACCCTCAAATGGAAATATACAATGATGATGTTAAATGTGCGCATGGATCAAGCACGGGTGAATTAGACCAGGAGGCATTGTTTTACATGAGGTCTAGGGGCCTTGATCTCATCGGAGCAAAGTCTCTTCTGATCAGAGGTTTTGTTGCTGACTTAATTGACAATATTAGTCATGAAAAAATAAAAAATTATTTGTACGAAGAGTTCGATAATTGGCTAAATGAGAATCATAAAACATGAGCATCCGACAATCAATATCTGATATAGAAGAACTCTTTTCTATTTTCGATGATCCAAAAGATAAGCTCGCTCAGTTAATGGATATAGCGAAAGAATCTGAAGGAATACCAATCAACGAAAGAACAGAAGAAACAAGAGTATATGGCTGCGCATCTCAGGCCTGGATTATTGGTAAAAAAATAGGACATAATTATGTATTTAGGTGTGAATCAGATGCCCTAATCGTAAAAGGTCTCCTATCATTATTATGTAAAATTTTTAGTGGGCATAAAGCGACGGAAATACACTCATTAGATCATTCCAAAATATTGGAGCTAGTCGGACTTTCAGGATCAATCAGTGTCCAACGAACAAATGGTTTTGCCAGCGCCGTTGATAAAATTCATAATATATCTGTATGAATACCGATCAGGATAATAGAATAAGACTGGTAAGAGATGTCGAGGCTAATATGGTCCCCTCTGGAGACAAGGTAACTCTGGCCGCTGGTAATCTTGTTCAGATTACTCAGTCTCTGGGTGGTAACTATACAATATTTATAAATGGGAACATGGCACAAATAAGTGCTGAAAATGCGGACGCCCTTGATATAAAAATAGAAAAACCAGATAGCGATAACATCAACTCTAAGTTTTCCGAGCAACTTGTATGGGATCAACTAAAAACCTGTTATGACCCTGAGATCCCTGTTAATATTGTAGAACTAGGCTTAATATATGATCTAAGTATAGAGGATGGTGAAAAAGGAAAAAAAGTAGATATAAAAATGACTCTGACTGCACCCGGATGTGGAATGGGTCCTGTTATCGCTGATGAGGTAGACAGAAAAATTAATGCGCTTCAAAATGTTGAAAACGTACATGTTGAGCTTGTCTGGGAGCCCCAATGGAACCAAGGTATGATGTCTGAAGCCGCTCAGCTTGAACTAGGAATGTTTTAAATTGGCTATTGACACTCTAGTACAAAAAAAAGATTTTCCAATATTTAATGATGATAGTCTAGTATATCTTGATAGTGCGTCCACATCCCAAAAGCCTATCGATGTAATCAATGGGCTAAAAAATGTTTATGAGCGTTCTAACGCAAACGTTCATAGGGCATTATATAACCTTGGGTCTGAATCAACCCAAATGTTTGAATCAGCTAGAGAAAAAATTTCAAGCTTTATAAACGCATCCTCATCGAAAGAAATAGTATTTACCGGAGGCACTACAGAGTCAATAAATCTTTTGGCCTACACCCTTGATACAAAGCTAGAAGAGAATGATGAAATTCTTATTAGTCATATGGAGCATCACGCAAATCTGGTACCATGGCAGCTACTCGCAAAAAGGTCTGGAGCTAAATTAAGATATCTATCACTTACAGAATCAGGCGAACTAGATCTTTCCCAATCTGAAAAATATTTTACAAAAAAAACAAAAATTATATCAATAACTCACATGTCTAATGTACTCGGGACTGTTAACCCCATTAAAAAAATATCAAAGATAGCAAAAAGTATCGGAGCGATATTCGTTGTTGATGGCGCGCAAAGTGTATCTCATATGCCTGTAGATGTTCAGAGTCTAGGTTGTGATTTTCTGGCTTTTTCAGGCCATAAAATGTTAGGCCCAACAGGAATTGGAGTATTATGGGGAGCGCTTGATATGTTAGAGTCTTTGCCTCCGTTTATGACCGGAGGAGAAATGATTGAAACAGTGACTCTAGAAAGCTCCACTTGGAACAAAATACCCTATAAGCTTGAGGCAGGAACATCTAACTATGTCCAGGCGATTGGCTTAGGAATCGCTGTAGAATACTTAGATAACATTGGTATGAAAAATATTCAGGCTCATGAAAAAAAACTAACTGATTATGCTAAAGAAAAACTAGAAAGAATCTCTGGCTTACACATTCACGGTAACCCTTCAAATCGCGGAGGCGTAATTAGTTTCAACCTGAGTAAAATACATCCTCAAGATCTTGCACAGTTTTTAAATGAAGATAATATATGTATTAGAGTAGGGCACCATTGTGCACAGCCATTGCTAAAAACACTGGACGAAACCTCTACCGCAAGAATTAGTTTTTATGTTTATAATGATTCTTCTGATGTTGATAAATTAGTAGAGTCGATACAATCAACAATAAAATACTTTTAAATATGGAAACAATACTGCTCGATGACTTCATTGATGAAGGAATAATCAGAGAAAAATCATTTAGAAAAAAGATTAATACTATGAACTTTAATAAGTTTGCAGATCGGAAAGTTATAATTAAAGGCTGTGCAGGAGTTACCGTTCCAACCTGGGCTTATCTTATTCTTGTTGCACAGCTTGCACAAGTGGCGGATAAAATCTATTTTGGCGAACCTCGTTATGCTGTTAAAATATTTAATCGGAGCAAATGATTATGAACAAGCGTGTTGATTGGCCTACTTACTTTATGAATATTGCGAAAGAGGTGTCTACAAGATCTACCTGCGATCGTAAACATGTTGGCGCAGTTATCGTAAGGGATA
>Ga0208408_1001027_pt1 | contig 16335 bp, 13 predicted proteins | sample ETNtaG_4_FD_185776 | JGI IMG/M metagenome (GOLD analysis project Ga0208408, IMG submission 185776) | Marine microbial and viral communities from oxygen minimum zone, Eastern Pacific Ocean - ETNP201406SV67 (SPAdes) (version 2) | ecosystem: Environmental > Aquatic > Marine > Oceanic ... | reverse complement strand
TGTAGTCTGTATGTACTACCTTCTGGAATATTTGCAACACCTACTTCAAACGTTATTGGACAATCCTTCCCAGCTAAACCATCGCCAACATTTACTTCCATATTGGATACGTATGCATCAACAGAACTGACTGCATATGCATTTTTAATTGCCTCATTATTTAATTCTGGGCCTCCTGAACCTTCTGGAATCTCTTGACTCTCATCTACTTTTACAATAAATCTGTATGCTGCATTTTCTGCAAAAGTAAAAGGAATACTTACATCTGTTGTTTCACCCATATCTAATGCCTTATCTACATTTACTGTAGCCAATTTAGATGTAAATGGTGAAGAAGTATAAAATGTAACTTCAAGTTTAGTTCCTTCACTATCAGTCATATTTCTTACTCCTAGATTGGCAATAGTTGCTGTAAGTTCACTACTAACTCCTACCATTGCATATCCTTCATCATTTACTGGAGTAATATCAATTGAAGTAATTTGAAGATCTGGAAGTTTTTCATAAACGGTAACTACTTTATCCTCAAATTCATTATTATCTTCTTTCCACTCTAAAATATCATCATTTCTATCAACATAGGCACTAACTGCATAACTTCCTAATTTAGTAGGAATCCAATCATATTCAAAAAATGTAGTTTCCCCATTCAATCCTACCGTTTTTGCTACATCAATTTGGAACCAATCCATAGCTCCACCTTCTGGATCTTCGATTCTAAGATATACTTTAACGTTCTCCGCCATTACATCTGCAAGGCTGGACTGTGTAACTGCAACTTCAAGCGTTGTTATTTCATTATCATATACAATATCTTCACCCTCATCAATATTAGCAACAATTAAATCTGGTCTTTGTTCTTTTAATTCCAGATATTCACTTTTTACCCTGTACCAACTACTATCAAAATCTTGGTTATTAGTTTCATTTGTTTCTTCAATTGATTCGTGACCATCAACAAATACCCTAACATTCCAAAAACCGGAATCTTGAGGAGAGGTAGTCCAATTTAATCTCAAAAAAGAATCATCACTAAACTCCCCACCATTGCCTGGAATTGCTGGCCTAACTGCACGGCTTTCGTTAACTTTAACCCAATTTTGACCAGTACAATCTTCATTTGGACATTTCATAACTTCTAAAAACATAACTAAAGGAGCTGTTGGTGTTCCCCTTGCCTCTCCATCCCCCACATTCTCAATAGCGTATGTGAAAGAAACTATAGTTCCTGCAACAGGCTCAACAGGCATACTACTCAATGTTTGAGGACCTGTATCTTTTACTCTAAGATCTGGTTGACTACAATCTCCAACACAAACATCGAAAATATCTACATTGTTACTAAGATCAGGATCTTCATCATTATCTTCTTCTGTATCTATTTTTGCCTTAAATGTATAAAGTCCATCCTCTACATCTGGAATTGTATATTCCCATTCCATTCTTTCTGAAGGGATTTGATCGTCATCCGGATCTGGACTTATATATGAAAATGTTATTGGTGAAGGATCTATTACATACTCTTCAGTATTGTCTTCATTTCCGAACCAAGCCATTATTGTAATTGCTGTTTGAGTACTAACATCTCCGTCATTACCATATTCAAAAACAACTGTCACGTCTTGGTTTGGTGCTGCTTGATCACTTTCCATATCAAAAGAGACATACAAATCTGCATCTCCAGTTTGAGGCTCAACAACTACAAAGAACTCGTATGCGCCATAATCACTACCGTCTTCATTAACGGTAGCTGTAACACAAGCTTCATCCATATTGTTAAGTTGATCTTCCTCAAAAGAAACAGTTAGATTAACCGTTCCTGTTTCACCAATTCCCATACTAAAAAGATCGGTTTCATCTTCTACTGCAGAAGTCGAACAAGCGCCATTTGTTCCTGGTGTGTATAATACTACCTTAGCAGTATAAGCCTGATCTCCAACATTTCTCCACTTTACTGTATAAACGTAATCTGTATTCAAACGGGGCGGTGGTGTTCCATCCGGTTCATACATGTCTATAATTTGTAAATCATCAGAGGCATCTGCTTGAGTTCCTGCCAAAAATACTACACTTGACAGTAACAACAATGCTGCAACTGAACTAACAAACACTTTACTTATTCGATTATTTACCATAAAATCGCCTATCTTACCAATCTTGGACCCCTTAATAAGGGGTTTGTTATGTGCACAATCAATATATCTTTAACCATTTAGTGTTGAAAAAATCATGAACTCAAAAGCTGAAAAACTCATAAAAAAAACCATAGAATTAAAGGAAGAATGCAATATATATAAATATAAAATAATTGAAGATAATTCTAACGTTCAGTATATCTATAATCCACTAAATTATGCATGGAAACCTCACGAATTTTACCTAGAAAAATATGGAAATCTAGGAGCTAAAATAATCATAATGGGAATGAATCCAGGCCACGGCATGGGCAATACAGGAATACCATTTGGATGTCCGGAGAAAGTTCGAACATATTTGAACATAACTAAACTAGAAGTTAAAGAACCTACAAAAATCCACCCTAAAAGAAGAATCACGGGATTAGAATGTAAAAAACCAGAGATATCTGGAAAAAGAATATGGGGACTTATTGAAGAGATATATGGTTCACCGGCTACTGCATTCAAAGAGATTTTTGTTCTTAATCATTTTCCATTGTGGATGTTCAATGAATTTGGACAAAATATAACTCCAGATAAATTAAAAGCATCTACTACTAAAGAAATCTTTGCTACATGTAACAAATACCTTATTGACATTGTCAACATACTAGAAGCAGAGACTATTATTGGTGTAGGGAAATATGCCCACAAAATGGCTAAAATTGCAATAGACAATACGGAAATTAAAACAATCACTGTTAAAGAAATACCTCATCCGAGTCCTGCTAATCCTCTAGCAAATAAGGACAACGGAAAGGTCTGGAAGAAAATTTCTAAAGAAGTTATCCAACAAAAATAACCAAAGAAACCACAGATTAACTTTTATTCAAGGCCCTAAGTGACAATTAATGGAACAAAGTTCTAAGCGATTATTTGCTACTGCAATCGCAGTATTTACTCTAGGGTTTTTAGGAAGAATAATTCTTCATGATTATTCAAACTTTGAAACTATCATGGTTGCTACTTTTCTATCAGCCTTAGTATTGCCTCGAAATTTGACTTTCATAGTTACCATGTCTATGATTGTGGCTAGTGATATTTATCTTGGATATTTTGGAGGATCTAAAATAATCTTATTTACATATTCTGGATTTTTGTTTGTTTCTTTCTTAACTTCAAAATACAAAAAAAGTATTCATGGAGATTTCAAACCAACTACAGTCTATAAATTTGGAGCTTCTGGAATTATACTAACTTTGACATATGATATTTGGACAAATTTTGGTGTTTTCTTACTAACTCATAACCATACCTTGGAAAATTTAGTCTTGGTTTATATTCTTGGATTGCCTTTTATGCTTTATCATATTATCTCAAGCTTAGTTACATTTACTTTGATTGGATTTCCATTTTATATTATTTCGTTATATGGCATAGATAATAACCTAAACATAAAAGATGAGAGTATTAGTTATGAACAAAACTAATGTATTTATTGCAGTTGCAATTATAAACATAGTAGTTATAGCTGGAATCGTTAATGAGCTAGGAATAAATAATGAAGAAGTTGATACTTCAACCATTGTTACTGCATCTTTGACTATCAAGTATTCAAATGCTGGAGATAATGATACTTTATTTTTTGAATCTATTACCACTACTGAATCAACTGTATTCGGCTTGTTAATGACCGGAAGTAATGAAGGAAATTATGATGTTCATACTGCCAACGATGGTCAAGGAGTAACGGTTACCTCCATTATCATAGATGATTGTGACGATTGTCAAGAAGAAGAAGGATACAGTTGGCAATATACCTTAAATGGATTTTACACAGACATCCCTGCAAATAGAAACATTATCAGTAATGGGGATGTTATAGAATGGATATATACTGACGAGATATAATTCAAAGGGCTTTTATAGTCATATAATAAGGACTCATTATGAGTAAGAAAATTAGCCTAGCGATAGCCATTTTCTTACTATCCTCCATATTTGGACCGTCTAATTATAATGTATCTGCTGAGGATGAAATTCCTGAATGGGGATTTTATGTTTACATGGCAGGAGATAACACACTATATGATGAATTAACAGATGACTTGAATGAAATGAAAATGGTCGGGTCTAACGATGACTTAGATATTGTAGCTTTAACTGATAGACTTTTGGATGATGATTCTAAATTATACCATGTATTAAAACATAATTTAGTAGAAAAAAACCTGACTGAAGTGAATAGTACTTGGGGAAATGAATTGGATATGGGTAATGGAGATACATTGAGAGATTTCTTAATTTGGGCTTCTGATGAATTCCCTGCTAAAAGAAAGATTTTGATAATCTGGAATCATGGAAGTGGATGGGAAAAAGTGGCTGAGGATGGCAGCAGTTTTCTAACTGTCCCAGAAATAAATAATTCGATAAGAGAATACCGTGAGATTACTAATGAATCTCCATTTACACTAATAGGATTTGATGCGTGCCTAATGGGTATGTTTGAAATAATGTATGAATTGAAAAATCACGCAGAAATGATTCATGGTTCTGAAGCCTATGAACCTTTAGAAGGTTGGACATACAACAATCTGCTTTACAAATTAAAGAAAAATCTGAATAATGAGGATTTGGCATACCATGTAGTAAATGATTACACTGAATCTTACCGAAATGGGTCTGTTTACACAAGTTATTCTGTTACTTCTTCGGTAGTATCTACTGATAGTTTAGATAATTTATGGAATGAATTAGATAATTTTAGTACTGAAGTCAATAGTGTACTTCCTCTATTTAGAGATGAAATAGGACTTGCAAGAGACAACACACAAAGATTTGATCAAAATCCTAATTACAGAGATTTGTATGATTTATCTGTAAAAATAGAAGGAGAAATACCAGTTATTTCTGTAAAAGAATCTACAAAAAAATTAAGAAATGCCATAAATGAAACCATAATATTTGAGGATCATTGGATAAAACCTGAAAAATTGAATGTTGAAAGGGCGAATGGGATGACTATCTATTTTCCAACTGGAGGGGTAAAATCAGGATATGATGAACTTGAAATTATTAATAATAAATGGTTTGATTTTATAACAAATTATGAAATTCCGGCACTGTCTAATTCAAATTTTGAAATTGTTAATTCAGCTAGTGTAGATACTGGAACGGGACATAATGATAGTATACTTGTTAATGGAACTTTTACAGGAAATGCATCAATATTAAGATTGAAAATGATTAATTCGCAAGGAGAAATTATTGAAACAACTGTAGAAAATCTTGGAAATAATAGCTTTGATAATTTACTTATTCAACCAAAGAAATCTGGAAATTATTCAATAGAATTAACGCTATATGATGATAATGGATATTTACAAGATTATTATTACAAAGAAAACTTGTTTGTAGATTTGAACTTGCCTGATCTAAATTTAGATATGCCAATGCTATTCAGTGAAACATCAGAGGGAATCTTTTCACATGTAAAAGGTGTTGATATTGATGATAGCTTCTTTGTTAAAGGTCAAATAAACAATTTAGGTACTGTGAATGCTAACAACATATCACTTAGAATAGAATATGAAGATAAAGAAAAAATCATAAATTACACTAAATTAAGCCCAAATGAAAATGTTAACTGGACTTTGACTGATTCTGAAATATTTTCTAATAATAAATTTTCTGGAAACATAGTTATCAATGTAAGTGTGTACTCTTCTGATTACTACGAAATCGATTCTGAAAATAACGTAACTTCTTTTTCCTTGTATGTTTATGATAATAGTCCACACCATTATGATTCTATTGTAAAAAATCTAAACACAATTGAACTAGAAACTGATGAAAATGGATACTATTTCCCATGGCTAGAAACTGAAATAAGTATTACGGATTTATCTGGACAATCCTGGGATTTAGTGAATTTTAACTTCAATTTGCCTAGTCTTTGGGAAATTAACAATACAAATATTTTACATATAGAAGAAAAAAGTAAAGTTATAGTAAAAATCAAACCTCCAATTGATGCAAAAGAAGGAGATACAAAAATACCTTTTGAAATTATAAATGGATATGGATTAATCGCAGGCTATGGAAATGTCAGTGTTAATATTCCACAATATTATGGAGTTAGTATAGCTGCTCAGCAAATTGATTCCAATATCAAAATTTTAGTTACTAATACGGGGAATGGAAAAGACACTTTCAAACTAACAAAAACTCTAGAAGAAGGATTGACTTTGTACTTAACAGAGACTTATTTTGAACTTGATGCATACGAGACAAAAGAAATAAGCTCTCAGGGACTTGAAACTAAACTTTCAATAAAATATGATGCTTCTTTTGAAGTAGAAAGTATTGGTAATGATAATATCTCTGCTAATATTGTTTTAGAAATAAAAGGCACTTCTGATTCTGAATCAAATGAAAACTTTGGTCTAAGCACAATTTCGATTATAATCATTGGAGCACTTGTATTTTCTATTTTCTTATTACGTGTAAGAAGGACATAATCAATGCAACATTTTTTAGACCTATACACGAGTAGTCCAATATGAGAGCCAAAGGCATTGTTCTATTATTGATTTTAAATCTTCTCTTGCCAATGAGCTCTATAGCTGAAGAAAAACCTGATTTTGATATTACCTTCTTTGATAAGAATGCTGATGGAATCGATGACAGGATGGATCATTTGATACTAAATGGCAAAGATGTCGCAGTCATTCTGATGTTTAACACTAAACCTAGTGATGAACATGTTGATGAAATCAATAATTTAGATTTGGATGTAACTCACATTTACAAATATATTGATGCGATTAGAATTGACTCAGTTCCTGCAAAAAAAGTAAGTAAACTAACATTAATCTCCGATTTGAAATTAGTGGAATGGCAAGCTCCAGTTTATCCATTTCTTGATACTGCAGTAAAAGCAATAAAAGTAAGAGAATCTTCTGAATATAATCCCGTTGTCTGGGATAAAGGTCTTTATGGGGAAGGAATCAATGTTGCTGTTTTAGACACTGGTGTTGATAATGAACATGAAACCTTCGATGTCTTCGAAGATCAAGGTGTTAGAAGGTTTATTGCTGGAATGAACTGTGATGGTGGTTGTCCTACTGATGGTGATGGAAAATACCAATTTACAACTGAAGAGGATAGTAATGAAGATCCTGACGATTTTGATGGACATGGAACTCATGTCGCATCAACTGTTCTAGGAATGGGAGGTGATGACGACGAAGATGGTGATGGAGAAGTAGATTTTATCGGTGTTGCACCTGGTGCACGCCTTATCGACATGAAAGTAATGGCAGATTGGGGTTCTGGTTCTGCTGCAGATATTAACGAAGCAATTGAAGCATGTATTGAGAATGTAAATACTGACTGGGAAAATGATGGTGAAAAAAACAACGGAATTCACATCATGTCAATGTCCCTAGGAACAACAAGCGATAGTGATGGAACGGATTCTCAGTCTCAATTAGTAAACCAAGCAAATGCTGCAGGTATTGCAGTTATCATTGCCATGGGCAATGATGGAGATGAGGAAGTGCCTTCTCCTGCTGCTGCAGACTGGAGTATTGCTGTCGGAGCTATGGACAATATGGATAATATCAATAGAAACGATGATGATTTGGCTAGTTACAGTAATTACGGCCCAAGGCAAGATGATGGAGATAGTGATCGTTGGGATGAACTAAAACCTTCAGTAGTTGCACCAGGAAGTGGAATCCGAGCAGCACTAGGACATAGTAATTTATTTGGAGAGAGTAATGCCCAAGGTTGGACAAATAAAGATGGAACAAGTATGGCCACTCCAATTGTTGCAGGCTTAGCTGCATTATTGCTAGAAGCTGATGGTTCACTAAAGCCTACTTCAACCACTAATGGAGTAAGAGACAGATTACAGGATTTCTCTGAAGCATGGGATGGAGAACATGATGGAAGTCCATCTGAACCTGATGAGAGCGATAAATACAATTATTATTACGGGTATGGATACATCGATGGATATGAAATAGTTGATATCAATCAACCTGATGCCGTAGTTACTGAAATGACATCAACTCCTGAAACTCCATTAGAAGGAGATACCGTAACTATAACTGTAGAAATTGAGAATCAAGGTAACGTAGACATAGACAGTGCATCTATAAAATTGATAGTAGATGGTGGTGAGACACTAGATGAAGATTCTCTAAACTCAATATCTACTGATTCAAGTACAACATGGACCTATGAATGGGAGCCTGAAGAAGGCGACTATACTCTTGAAGTAGAAGTCTATGATGTTTCACCATCTGAAAGTGATACTAGCGCCAATAAACTTGAGAAAACCATAAACGTTGGAGCTGCACCCGCAGAGGGTGTTGATCTCACTATAACTGAAGTATGGACTGACAATCAAGATCCTGTTGATAATGAACACGTCAACATTTATGCAAAAATAAAGAATCAAGGAACGGAAGATTCTGAAAACTTTGAATTAAGATGGTACCATAATGCTACTGGTAAATTCTCGACAATACAAGGTGGAGTAATAGAAGTTGAAGAAGAAACAACTATTGAAACGCAATGGATTGCTGAAGAAGGTCCAAACACATTAAGTGCTAGATTAGTTGGAATACAACCTGAAGATCAAAACGGCAATAATGATGAAAGAAGTTTTGACGTCGATGTAGGACCTGCACCAGACGAGCCTGATTTCTCCCCAGCAAATATTGAATTTGTAGGTGAATTAGAAGATGGAAATGAAATTAGCATAAATTTTGATATTCTAAATTTAGGTAAAACAACTGGAAGCGTTGATTATGAAATAATGATAGATGGAAGTAATGTAGACAATGGAAGAGAACAAATTTCTTCTGAGTCTTCCAAAACTATCTCATATCTATGGACTGCTGAAGAAGGAACAAGCACTGTAAAAGTTGTATTAGATAACTCAGATCCTGTAGAAACTACTGAAGAAAATAACGAAATAACAAGAGACATAGTAATTCAAGAGCCAAGTGAAGATTTTGAACTAAAAAGTATATCATGGAACGATCCTTTATTCGTTGGTGAAGAAACAATAATTACAGTAACTGTGGCAAATAATGGTGGAAAAGATGGTAATGCATTAATTTCAACATACGCTGCTGAAAATTTACTTTACCAAGAAAGCGTTGAAGTAATATCTAAACGAGAAAATACCATTTCATTTACATGGACACCTTATGAATCTGGAAGTATACAAATTACTTCTGAAATAGAGGATACTGAAGAATCAATTAGCAATTATGCTTATGTTCAGGAATCTGAAGAAGAAAACATTAACCCAGTTGCTACAATAACTTCTACAATTAACGGCATTCCTGTAAACGAACAATTTATCAATCTAGAAGTAGGCGATAATGCCTTGTTCAGTAGTTCCACTTCATATGATACTGATGGGAATATTGTTAGTTTTACATGGACCATTAGTAATGGAATAAACTCAGAAGTGATAGATCAAGAAAACCTCAATTATAAATTTGATAATGAAGGAAATTATGAACTAACACTTACTGTTTTTGACAATGACGGAGGAAGTAGTACCAGTGGAAAATTGTTCATATTTGTCACAGCTAAAACTAACACTGGAGGAAGCGGAAGTGATGATGAAGAGGTTCCCCTTCTAATTGGTGGAGGAATTGCCGGAATTTTAGCATTAGGTGCCGTTGTTGGGCTAAAATATTTCCGAAGCGAAGATGAAGAAGAAGATTTCTTTGACTTTGAAGACGTAGGACCTACAAATTTGACTTGTCCAAGCTGTTCTGGTTTAATTACAATAAATACAGAACAGAGGCCAATACAGGTAGGCTGTCCAATGTGTCAAAGTCAATTTATTATTAGAGAATAAGCTAAGCTTCTATTCCAACTGCATCGCTTATAGATTCAAGACCTTCACTTTCGATACGCTTTTTCAAACCCTTAACTATGCTTTTTGCTATTCCCGGACCCTCAAAAACCAAACCTGTATAGAGTTGAACAATGGAAGCTCCAGCTGTAATCTTGTTCCACGCATCTTCAGCAGTAAATATTCCTCCGACACCAATTATTGGAATCTTGCCCTTCGTCAGCCTGTAAATCTTACGTATCATCTCAGTACTCTTATCTTTGAGTGGAGCGCCACTAAGGCCTCCAACTTCCTTGTAAATCTTTTCAGAAGAGGCATTAGTTGTTTCAGGCCTATCTACTGTTGTATTAGTTGCCACTATTCCTGAAAGCTTATGTTTCTTTACTAATTTCACTATATCTTCTAAAAAACCATCATCCAACTCAGGAGCTATCTTGACTAAAAGAGGCTTTCCTGTATTATCATCTCCTTCAGAACATTCTTTATTTATTTCACAGCATTTCTTTATTACTGATTCTAAATTTTTAGATTCTTGAAGATCTCTAAGTCCTGGTGTATTTGGTGAACTTACATTTATTACAAAGAAATCAGCGTGCTTCCATAATATTTTAATTGAACCTGAATAATCTGAAGGTGCATCTTCCAATGAAGTTATCTTAGATTTTCCTAGGTTAATGCCTACTGGTGAATCTGGCCAAAGTCCTTTGTCTTTCCAATATTGCAATTGTTCTTGAAGTGCTTGTGCACCTATGTTATTGAATCCCATTCTATTGATTAAAGCCTTATCTTTGCTTGCCCTAAACATTCTAGGTTTTGGATTTCCTGGTTGCTCATGAAGTGTTACTCCCCCTATCTCACAAAAACCATAACCTATTGATTGCCATGAAGGAACTGCCGCTCCATTTTTGTCCATACCGGCTGCAACCCCTACTGGATTTGAAAAATCAAGATTAAACAACTTTACTGGAAGCTCTGGTGAGCGATAAAGAGTTCCAAGCATAGATAATGAGATTCTTGAACGAGACATCCTTGATAAGACCGATAAAACGCGGGAGTGAGCGTTTTCAGAATCCTGCAAAAAAACTGCCGGCCTCAAAAAGGTTCTGTAAAGAAGACTCATCTAAAAAGCAAGTCGATAACTGGTTAGATATAAGGTTAATGGAACTATCAATCGGACTCCTCCTCAGCCTTAGCTATAGTTGTTACAACTCCTATAATTCCTAATAACAACAATACCAATCCCAATAATAATAACAAAAATGGAGAATCTGCCCAATAAAACCAGGACAATATCGCCACTAGGCCAATCATAAAACTCAATGAAGAAAATATCTTACGAATTAAAAGTGCCATATTGTACCAGTATAGTTGGCCTTAAAACCAGACCTCCATAGTTCCATATCATGGGTATAAGTTTAACCGTAATAATTCCTACATTAAATGAAGGTGAATCTATTGGACCAACCATAGATCAAATACCTAGGAATTTACCATGGTTAGATGTTAAAGTCTTAATTGTCGATGGGAATTCTACTGATAATACTGCTGAAGAAGCTGAAAAAAGGGGAGCTATAGTCCATAATGAACCTAGAAAAGGATATGGTAGAGCATACAAAACTGGATTCAGTTTAATTGATACCGATTATGTAGCAACTATTGATGGCGATACAACGTATCCTGCAGATAAAATTCCACATGTCTTAGCATTTCTAATAAACAATAATCTAGACTTTGTAACATGTAATAGACTCGATAGAATGGACCCCGATGCAATGTCTATAACTCATAAGATTGGAAACTGGGGATTAACTTTCGGAACTAATTTATTCCATGGGATTAACATAAAGGATTCACAAAGTGGAATGTGGGTGTTCAAGAAAGAAGTTATACCAAAAGTTAATCTGACTAGCGACGGAATGCCTCTTTCTGAAGAATTTAAAATTGAATCTTTCAAAAGAGGATTAAGAGCAGTAGAAATCCCGGTGCCTTTCCACGCACGAGTGGGTGAAGTTAAACTAAACACGTGGGAAGATGGAATATGGAATCTTTGGTTTTTAGTTACTAAAATGAGAGATTTTAGATAATTTACTTAATTAATCTGAACAAGTTCCGTCAGATTTAGTATCACAGATGTGGAACCATTTCCAATTACTCTGACCTTGCTTTGTAGTTACATCTGAACCCAAATCATTGGAAAATTCAATACTTATTGCATAATCACCACTACTTCCATAAAATTCTGAAGTATCAAATATAAATGGATTAAAATTAAGACCTTCCTCTATTTCACCTGACTCATACTCTACGTACATTTGATCGCCAAAGAATGAAAATTGAATAGTTTCTATAATATCAGGATCACGGTTATTATCTGAATCCCAATAATCTTCATCCTCATCTGCTTCAAATAATTCCTCTGAGAAATGTATAGTAATAATACCTGTAACTGAAGGAATTATTATGACTGGTTCGTCTTTCGTCTTATCTGGATTCTCTATTGTTTCACTATAAAAAATAAGGTTAGTAATAACTCCATCATCTTTGTCCAATGGTTTACTACCATCGAATTCAATCAAATCTGCAACTGCACTTTCTGAGAATTTATTAAGTATAACTGAATCAGTCGCCTTTTGGCTTCCTAATTCTACTTCTAAATTATATTTGCCATTCATTTTAAACAAATCTGAATAGGCTACTGATACTGAACCACGGCCATTATCATCTAACTCAAAAGAACCTGAAAAAGCAGAGATTGAACCTCCTGAATAATCAACTGAACTAGGAGCATTAGTGATTGTGTATTCTCCTTCTTTAGCTAATTTACCAAATGCAGGAGAAGTTGCTAAGATATTGAACGTAAATGTATTATCGTTTGCATCTTTGCCCTCATTAACATCTATTAAAACTGAAATACTACCTGCTCCACTGTAGAAACCAAAATTTGTAAATATAGTTGATGATAAAATAATTAACAATGCTATTCCAACAGCCCCAGCTAATTTCATCTTTGTAGCTATTTCCATATCTAAGGCTGAAGATGACTCGGAATCATCATAATCATCATCCCAGTCTTCACCATCATCCCAATCTTCTTCAGATTGCATAATAACCACTCTGAAACTTACTTCTTAAAGGCTTTCCATACAAAATTAAACTTAATTTATTAAATCTGGAACTGTTTCCTTCTTGCCCGTAATTACACTTAGGATATCATGCTTCAAAACGCCTTTAGCAATCAAAGCCAAGACTTTATTTTTAATTTTTGAAGCTGGCATAGAGCCAACAAACATATGTGTAAAAAATTCTTTTGTTTCTTCATCTAAAGCTGCATACTTAATCAAACTGTTTGGCATAACCATTAGAAGATTCCAAGCTACCTTTAACCATTCTAAATCATCGCCCCATTTGGAGCTCCAAGCTCTATGGTAATGCATCAAATCCTGCTTCTGGAATTTCCCTTCTGAAAATAATACCTCCAGTGATTCTGCAGCTAATCTACCTGAATCTAATGCATAATAAATACCTTCACCAGATAAAGGAGAAACAAATCCTCCAGCATCTCCCACAACCATCATTCTATCTCCAACTGTACAACGCATCCCCATACCTACTGGAATATTAGCTCCAGAAATCATCTTTCTTTCAACCTCTATATCCTTTGGGAACCAACCCTGTTCCTTCAGGGTTTCTACATAATCAAGCAAATATTTTCTCTCACTCCACCCTTTCTTCTCTCTTTTCAATTTTTTAATTATATTCCTTGGGCAGCCTATACCTATATTGAGAACCGTATCTTTTGAAAATGACCACCCATAACCATCCAACCCATCATATTTGATATGAGCCATAGAAATTCTTTCTTTACCATATACGCGATCCATAAATTCTCGGCCTACTTCTACTTCAAAATAAAGTGCCATTGCGATATCTTCATCTCGCCAATTCATAGGCATGTTTTCAATATCTCTAATTCTTTTTGAAACTAAATCATAAGAACCTCCAGCACCTATAATCACCTCTCCACTAATTTCTTCACCGTTACGCAGTTTAACAACTACCTTTTCTTCAGAAACTACAAAATCTTTAACTGCTATTCCTTCAATTAAAGTAGCTCCCTCTGCCACAGCGTATTCTACTAACTTATTATCAAATTGAAATCTGCGAATATTGTAAAAAAAAGGCTTCTCACTCACATAATCTACAGGTAAGAATTCGGGTCCATACACTATTCCTCTCAAACATTTTGATTCTAGAAAATCATCCCAATTAGATATTATATGCTCAAATTCTTCGATATGTACACAAAGACCTCCCCCACAAGCTTTCTCTCGAGGAAATTTAGCTCTATCAACTAGAGCCACACTTTTACCCTGTTTAGCCAAATAATATGCTGCTGTAGCTCCTGAAGGGCCTGCCCCTGCAACTACAACATCGTAATGTTTCAAACTTGACCTTGCTTCCTGAAACGAGTGACATAGCCAGTAATTCTATTTCTCATAGTTAAACTTTCTACATCGGTTAGCTCTTCAACAACTGATTTATTGTGGTCAAAATCTTCATTAAATCTATCTGAATAATTTCTCACTAATTCAATAGCAACACGTTTGATGTAAGTTGGTCTTACTCTACCCATATAGTTCGCTTCAATTTTAGGGCCTATTTATAATCTATTATTATAGAGAACTCACAAAACCGACACAAAACAATTATATCAATGCTCTATGGAAGGTTGTGCTTAACGAAGCTTCAAGACTCCCAGGATTGACGGTTTATACCCGTAAAGGAATGAGATTAGGTTTAGTTCACGATGTACTTTTAGATACTACACAAAGAATTGTTTCAGCCTTACTTATTACTGGAACAACACCTGATTTGGTAAAAGATGGAGCTAATGTAATCATTCCATACAGATGGGTACAAGATTTAGATGATGTTGTAATCCTAAGATATTTCCCAGACAAAATTGATTTCACTGAAAATTCTGAAAAAACTGATTTTGAATTTGATGATGATGGCTTTTATGATGATTAAAAAAGCATTATTTTTTTATGTACCTAAATAAAACGGATTTAGTGAAGCCCCGTAGTGTAGTGGTCCATCATTTGAGACTCTGGATCTTGAGACCCAGGTTCGAATCCTGGCGGGGCTACCACTAATTATACCCTCACATATGATTGATGTGGATATTTGGACAATCATATTTGCAGTTCTGCTACTTATTGCCATATTTTGCGGTTGGCTAGTATGGGTTTCAAGATTTGTTTGGGAAAGTAAGGATTTAGCTGTAAAATATGCTGCTATTGCTGGAGCTGCTACATTAGGTGTTATGATTATAGGGATGGAAAAATTATGAAAGAAGACCTACTTTCATATAAGCCAAATAAAATAAAGAATGATGAGATAAAGTGTGTTTATAAGGATAATAAAATAGTTATTATTTATCCTAAAAAATTCGGAAGAATAGAAAAATGGGTCAAAAAAAAAATAGGCGGCACGGAGGAAATAAGAAGACCTCTAGACCGATTCACAACATTTATCTGGGAAAAATGTGATGGCGTGAATAATATTGCACAAATAATTAGTAAATTTGATGAAACGTTTGGAGAAGAAGTAGCACCTGCTGATGTGAGAGTACAAAAATTTATTAAACAACTTCTGGAATTAAATTTAATTAGCTTAAATCCTTAACATTATTATTATATTATGGCTTACAAGACCGAATGTACTAATGTCTGAGATAACGTTTGACTGGGAATCGGGAATAGACGAAGTTTGCTCTAAATTAAAGAATAAAAAATTAATTGGAGTTCAGATACCAGACGGGCTAAAAGTAAAATCTCACACTATTACTAAAAAAATTAAAGAATTAACTGGTGCAAATGTAATCCTGTGGGGAGAACCAACGTATGGTGCATGTGATTTAGCTGATAGACCCTTAGAAGAGGTTGGAGCTGATGCACTTATTCATCTAGGGCATATGCCAATGCCATATCATTCTGATTTTTATGCAATTCCTACTTATTTTGTACCTGTAAAACATACGGGTAAACTTAATATTGGTGAAAAAAGTATAGAAGAAATACAAGAAATGTTACCAAATAAAATTGGAATTGTAACTACTGCACAACATTTACACATGATAGAGGAGGCTACTGAAAAATTAGAAAACGTTGGCTTTGATGCAAGTGTCACTAGGGGAGGGCCAAGATTGGCTGCTGCTGGCCAATTATTAGGCTGTAATTCTTCATCTGCAAGAAGATTAAAAGTTGACGGATATTTGTACATAGGAACTGGATTGTTTCATCCATTAACTGTAGCTTTGTCTACTGG
>Ga0208408_1001022_pt1 | contig 16372 bp, 16 predicted proteins | sample ETNtaG_4_FD_185776 | JGI IMG/M metagenome (GOLD analysis project Ga0208408, IMG submission 185776) | Marine microbial and viral communities from oxygen minimum zone, Eastern Pacific Ocean - ETNP201406SV67 (SPAdes) (version 2) | ecosystem: Environmental > Aquatic > Marine > Oceanic ... | reverse complement strand
TGGACACAAAGCAATGCATCATGAGCTGAACTATCGTCTTTATTAACATAATGCGAATCATTAGTGGCTACTAAAGGAGCATCTATCTCTTTTGAGATTTTTAATAGATCAGGTAAAATTATTTTCTGTTGTTCTATCCCATGATTATGTAGTTCAATATAAAAGTTTTCCTTTCCAAATATTGACTGATAAAATTTAGCTTTTTCGAGAGCTTTAGTGTAACTCCTTTCCCCTTCTTTATTACCCTCCTCTTTTGAACCATCTGGTGCTAGAAATTGAGCAATTTCACCACCAAGACAACCTGACAAAGCAATTATTCCTTCACTGTGTTCTTTTAGTAGTTCATAATCAACTCTTGGCTTGTAGTAATACCCTTCTGTAAATGCTCTACTTGCCATATTTACTAAATTCCAGTAGCCAGTTGTATTTTCAGCCAAAAGTGTTAAATGATATCTCTTATTGTTTTCACGATCAGGCCTTTCAAGTCTTGAATCATTAATTACATAGGCCTCATATCCTATAATTGGTATCAATTTTTTCTTTATTGCTGAATGGTAAAACTCTAATGCTCCATAAAGATTTCCATGATCAGTAATAGCTGCCCCTGGCTGTTCCAACTCTTTAACTTTATTAAGATATGAATCAATTTTTGCTGCACCATCAAGCATTGAATACTCAGTATGTGCATGTAAATGTACGAACGATTTACTCATAGATATATTGTAAATGTTTTTTAATAAATTTACACTTCCAGAACTTTATTAAAAAAATCTGGTGGGGATGATTCGAAAGTAAATTCTTCACCAAATAAATTGAAATTTAAGATATGGGAATGTAAACAAATTTCAGCAGATGTAATTAATTTATTAGGCTTAGCTCCATATAGTGTGTCATTAACTACAGGTGTGTTTAAATATTCCATTTGAACTCTAACTTGATGGTTCCGTCCAGTAACTAAATTAATTAATACAAGTGAATGCTTATTTGTTGTTTTAATAACTTCATATTCTGAAATTGAAACTTTTCCATTCTTAACAACAGCCCTTTTAGACCTATTTGATTCAGACCTCTTCAAAGGTAACTCTATTTTTCCAGTTTCAAAGGTAAGATGTCCTTCAATTATTACTAAATATTTTTTATTTACTTTTCTTTCTTTAAATTGTTTTTTTAATGAAATAAAAGTTTCTTTATCTAAAGCACAAACTATCAAGCCAGAAGTTACCCTATCTAGCCTATGTACTATTCCTTCTCTGAATTCTTCACCCCAATCTGATAATTCTGGCTTAATTTTAATTAAATAATCTCTTAGAGTTTCCTCTCTAGATTTACTATTTGGGTGAGTTAATAAACCATTCGGTTTATCAAAAACTATAAAGTTTTGATTTTGAAATTTAATCTCAATATTATTTATTTTTCATCTCCGAAATAATTAAAAGACATATACCAATCGTTATGTAGGAATCTGCAAAATTAAAACTAGGTATAAATAAAAGTTCAATGAAATCTGTAACTTTACCATCATTGGAAGTAAATATGTTATAAGCTCTTTCTCCTAAGTTTCCTATTGCTCCACCAAGAATCAAAATAAGCGAATAAAACTCAATAGAATTATTTTTTGCGTTATTAAATTGTGTAAGTAACCATATGAGAACTACTAAAGAAATAAAGAAAGTTATGTTGGTTTTATCACTTAAAAGACCGAAAGCAATTCCTGTATTGTAGGTTAAATCAATTGTAAGAAAATTTTCTATAATTACAGTTTCTTGAATATTGTTCAGCCGAACAAAGTATTTAATATAATTATCAATCAAAGCTAGAAATATTGAAATCAATAAAGGCTTGTAAAGTTTCTTAAGAGTCAAGTAATGCTGCACAATCTTTACAATTTGTTGAATAAGGCAATGCCTCTAACCTGGCAACAGGTATTGGACCTCCACAGTTTTCACAAATTCCATACTTTTTCTTTTTAATTAAAACTAAAGCATGGTCAATTTGATTTAATAAATGTTTTGTATTTTCATCTAAAGTTAACTCTTTTTCTAGCTCAAAAGCCATAGAGCCACCATCAGCTGATGTTGGATCGGGACTTCTTTCTGCTGAAGCCTCAGAGAGCCTGATTCTTTCCCTCTCTTCTTGGTGCCTTTCAAGAAGATCACGCAATTGCTTCTGTTCTTCTAAAAGTCTCTTTTTGAATTTATTTATTGTTGTTTGTGCTAATTTTCTTGTCATTTTTACTTTATTTATTAATTAATGTATATTACTAAATTTCTTACTAAAACAAATAAATTATAAAAATAATTTAATTGTTAATTAATACAGTGTTTTTCTTTATAAAGTATTTAAAATCTTAAAGATATGTTCAAAAGAGTAGACAATAATATAGATTTAGCAAAAAATGAAGATAAAACAGCTAAATACTGGGATGAAATTAATGCTTTCCATAATTCTGTAGAGAATAGAAAAAACGCAAAAATATTTAGATTCTATGATGGCCCTCCTTTTCCCACAGGCAGTCCTCATTATGGAAATTTATTAGCAGGTGTAATTAAGGATATAGTTCCAAGATATTGGACTATGAGAGGTTTCTATGTTGAAAGAAGGTTTGGTTGGGACGTCCATGGGTTGCCTATTGAGATGGAAGTGCAAAAAGAATTAGGTCTTGAAGACCCACAGCAAATAGACGAATATGGAATCGCCAAATTTAATGAAGCATGTAGATCTCAAGTACAAACAAACACTGAAAACTGGGAAAGAGTAACAAGAAAAATTGGTAGATGGGTTGACTTCGAAAATGACTATAAGACTATGGATCTTGATTTTATGGAAAGTGTTTGGTGGGTTTTTAAAGAACTTTGGGAAAATGATTTAATTTATAAAGATTACAAAGTCTTACCTTATTCATGGGCTGCAGCTACCCCACTTTCAAATTTTGAAGCGAACATGGATTATAGAGATGTTGAAGATCCATCAATTTTTTTCACTTTAAAAGCAAGATCAAATCATAATAAAATTCAAAAAGATGATGAATTCCTTGTTTGGACAACTACTCCATGGTGTATTCCTGGAAATCTTGCAATTGCTGTTGGAAATAAAATAAATTATTCAAGAATTCAGTTAGATAAAAAAATATACTGGATAGCTACTGAAAGATTACTTGAATTAAAAGATCATGATTATGAAATAATTGATGAGTCAATAGGTTCGGACTTAGTTGGAGGTGATTATATTCCAGCATATGATGAATTTGAAAACGAATATTTAAATGGAACATTCAGAATTATTCATAGCGATGACACTAATACAGAGTCTGGCTCTGGATTAGTCTCTCAGGCACCAGCTTATGGTGAAAGTGATTTTTATGCACTAAAAACAGCAGGGATAGATGTAATAGTTGACCCTGTAACACTTTCTGGAAAATTTGATTCCAGTGTGAAAGGATTAGAGAATAAATATGTTAAAGACGCAGATAAAAAAATCATTGAACAACTAGAAGAAAGACAATTGTTATTTAGCAAAACAACAGAAACTCACTCTTATCCATTTTGTTGGAGAACAGGTGAGCCGCTAATTTATAAAGCAATACCTACATGGTTTGTAAGTGTAGAAAAAATTAGAGAAAGAATGGTTGAACTTAATAATGAAACGCATTGGGTTCCTGGATTTATTGGAGATAAGCGATTCTCAAACTGGTTAGCAAATGCTAGAGATTGGGCAATAAGTAGAAACAGGTACTGGGGAAGTTGCATACCTGTATGGATTAATAAAGATGACCCTGAAGATTTATTATGCTTAGGATCAATAGAAGAGCTCGAAACATTAAGTGGCGAGAAAATTATGGACTTACATAAACATTTTCTTGATGATATAGAGATAAAAATAGATGGCAAAACATATAAACGTACTCCTGAAGTATTAGATTGTTGGTTTGAATCAGGCTCCATGCCATATGGCCAACAACATTATCCATTCGAAAATAAAGAATTGTTTATGGAAGGCTTTCCTGCTGATTTTATAGCTGAGGGACTAGATCAAACACGAGGTTGGTTTTATACCCTAACGGTTCTTTCAGTAGCTTTATTTGATTCTGTAGCTTTTAAAAACTGTATAACTACAGGAATGATTCTTGCTGAGGATGGCAGAAAGATGAGTAAAAGCTTAAAGAACTATCCTGACCCAGAAGAATTATTAAATACTTATGGAGGTGACAGTTTAAGGGCTTATTTAATAAATTCACCTGTAGTTAGAGGAGAACCTTTAAAATTTTCAGAAGAAGGAGTAAAACTTGTAACAAGAAATGTGATTCTTCCCTTGTGGAACAGTTATTCTTTTTTCTCAAACTATGCAAATGCTGATGAAATTACGTTAGAAGAGCTTAATTCAGCTTCACCAGTCAATGAAAGATCTTTAATGGATCAATGGATTATTTCATCTCTTCAATCACTTATTAAAACAGTAAATGAAAAGATGGAAAATTATTATCTATATGAAGTAATACCTCCGCTTATGAACTTTATAGATGAATTAACAAATTGGTATGTTAGATCAAATAGAAAAAGGTTTTGGAAAGAGAAGGGCAAAGATGATGCTGATAAAATTAATGCGTTTAAAACACTCCATGAAGTGCTTATTGATTTCTCTAAAACTATGGCTCCTGTATTGCCCTTTATATGTGAAGAGATATACCAAGGATTAACTGATAGTATTGATAACAGCATCCATTTTGAAGATTACCCAGAGTCTAATGATAAGCTAATTAATAAAAACTTAGAAAAAGAAATGGAATTAGCTAAAAGTATTATTAAATCTGTTAGGAATATAAGACTCAATACTGAACTTCCTAATAAACAGCCTTTAAGAAATTTAAAAATAATAACAAAAGATGCCAAAAAAATTGACCAAATCAAAAACGTGCAAGAAATCATTCTTAATGAACTGAACATTAAAGAACTCTCTTTTGATGGGGATTTTGAAAGTTGGGTAAGTTATGAGTGCAAACCTAATTATCCAATTTTAGGTCCTAAGTTAGGTAAAAATATAAATAAATTTGCAAAACATCTATCTAAATTAAATCAAAACGATATTCAAAAATTGATTAATGATAAGAATATAGAATTTGAAGGTAAAAATATTGACTCTACAGATATAGATATAAGACTTAGAAAAAATAAAGATAAACTAAATCAAGAAATAATTCAAGATTTCTCTATTTTGCTAGATACTCAATTAGATGAAGAATTGATACTAGAAAGAATTTCGAGAGAGCTTGTTTCTATAATTCAAAAACAAAGAAAAGATTTAGGTTTCGATATAACAGATAGAATCTCGTTAAATATAACAACAGAGGACGACACTGTACTGTCTTCAATTTTGAAATTTAAGGAATACATTTTAAATGAAACATTAAGTATTGAATTTAATACTTCAAATAGAAAAGCTTCCAATAAGATTCTTAATTATTTTGTTGATACTGAGATTATCAAATCTAACAAATAAAATTCATAATTCTTGGGTATATAAAATTAATACCCAAAATGAGAACTATAGGTGATAAGTCTAAGCCTGCCCCACCTATTCTTACGGTAGGTATTGCTGACCTTATAGGGCCTAAGATGCGATTATAAAATTGATCTAAAACATTTTTTATTTGTCCAATTGGATGCTCTTGAGGAACTTGGACCCAAGATAAAATAATCCATAAAAATAAAGAATAACTAAATAATTTATACGTTAAAGCAAGTAAGCTACACATTTATTTTATACAGACCCAATTCTTGAAGTCTTTCTCTTTCCTCTGGAGGAAGTGAGGAATTAGAAGGTAGTATTAAAAATACACCGTCCCTATTTATTGATCTTAATTTACCATTACTAATAAAAGCCATCCCAGTTACAAAATCTAATATCCTTCTTCTTTCTGTTTGATCTTCTATGTCTCTAATATCCATAGCAACAATAAATTCATCCCTTATTGCGCCACCAAGGCTATGTATTTCAGAAAAGTTTTTTAATACTTTAATTTCAACCTCATCCTTTGGTTGATGAATTCTTAAATCACCTGAATATTCATCATTAGCAAATCTATTCTCTGATGAAGGCCTTACAGTGGAAGTAGGTTCTTCTATATGCTGCTCTTCAAGAGAATTTGGTTGCTTTAACCCAATTGAAATAAGAAATTTTTCTAACATTATTTAAAAATTTTACTACCTATACGAACTATTGTAGCACCATAATCTAAAGCAATTTCGTAATCATCTGACATACCCATTGAAAGCTCTCCTTTGTATTTTTTATAATTATTCTTTATATTTTCATTAATTTTTTGCATCTTAGAAAATGGAATTTTAGGATCATTTTTTAAGCTTGGAATGCACATAATCCCCTCTGGGAAATAACTTAATTCTTCAAACATATTAAAAAATATCTCTATTTCTTCAACTTTTATCCCGCTTTTGTTTTGATCATTATCTATATTTATCTGAACAAATATTTTTTGATTAGAATAATTTTTGTTAATTATATAAGCTTCTTTTTTTCTTGATAATGTATGAATAGAAATACAATTTTCCATAATCTCTTCTATTTTCCTTGACTGTAAGGGTGCTATAAAATGAAATTTACTATCCCCTAATTTATCTTTATGCTCTAATAATTGCTCTATCCTGTTTTCTCCAAATTCTCTAAAACCAAGTTCATGTATTTTTTTAATATCTTCACTATTTTTATCCTTTACAACAGGAAGAAGTTGTGCATTGTATTTATTTGTTAAATTACTTATTTCATCCAAAATTTTTAAATCCATACTTTACTCAACTGTCTATTTTTCGTCTTATCTCTCCTATATGAATTATATTTTTCATTTTCTACTGTGCATATATCACTAACTTCTAACTCTATCTTATTAAACTGACAAAATTCTTTAATTTCCATACTAAGATCTAAATATATTTTATTTTCTACCTTTAAGCAGTGTTCGCTAAATTTTGATTCTAAATCTTCTTTAACCTCGTAACAACATTTTTGAGCATATGGGCCAATAGAAACTTTTACTTTAGAAAGATCAAAATTTGAAATAGTTTTATTGAATATTTTATTTTCTAACCCCTTCCATCCAATGTGTACTACACCTACTTTTTGTTTGTCAGAAATCAAAACAGGCATGCAATCCGCAGTTTTAACAATCAATGCTATATTTTTATGTTTTGTAAATAATGCATCAGCTTTATATACTCCTGGTTTATCAACTTCTAGAAATACATCACTGTGTGATTGTTCCATTGACGCTATTTGTAAGTCAGTATTTTCTTTTATATCGAATGCGTTATTAAATTGTCCGTTTGGAATTAATTTGGAATGAATCATCCTCTGATGAAATCAGGGAGACCATCACCTCCAGTAGCATCATCTATATCTGAAACTGTTCTTCTATTAGGTCTAGGTCCAAATCCAGCTGCTACAACTGTTACTTCAACAGCATCACCTAAAGTATCATCCACAAGATGTCCAAAGATAATTTCAGCATTATCATCAGCTCTTTCAGTAATGACGCGGGCAGCTTCATTTACTTCTTGTAACTTAAGATCTTCAGATCCAGCTATTGTTATTAGAACTCCCTCAGCACCGTCCATGTTAGCTTCAAGTAAAGGTGAAGATATAGCAGCTTGAGCAGCATTAGGAGCTCTTTGTTCTCCTGTAGACTTACCTATACCTAATACAGCATTTCCAGCATCCTTCAGAATTGTTCTTACATCAGCAAAGTCAACATTTATAACTCCAGGATTTGTTATCAAACCTGTGATCCCCTTAACACCATTTGCTAATATTTCATCTGATTTAAGATAAGCTTCGCTGATCTTTATGTCTTTATCGCTAATTTGCAAAAGTCTATCATTTGGTATAACTATTAAAGTGTCCACAACATCTCTTAAAGCTTGGATACCTTCTTCCGCCTGAACAGATCTTCTTCTGCCTTCAAAGCCAAATGGCCTAGTAACTACACCTACTGTTAAGGCTCCTAACTCATGAGCTACATTTGCTAATATTGGGGAAGCTCCAGTACCAGTTCCTCCACCTTCTCCAGCTGCAATGAAAACCATATCAGATCCCTTTAATGCTTCAGCAATCAATTCTTCAGAATCAACAGCTGCCTGCCTACCAATTTCTGGATTTGCACCAGCACCGAGTCCTCTTGTTGATTTTCTTCCTAAATCTAGTTTCAAGTCTGCTTTTGATCCAAGTAAACTTTGTGCGTCTGTATTGCAAGCGACAAAATCAACTCCTTTGATTCCTAGCTTGATCATTCTGTTAACAGCATTGGTACCGCCTCCACCAACACCTACTACTTTAATTACAGCAGAATAATTTCTTGGTCTCATATTCAAGTTCACACCCTTTTCTTTCTTTTTATTAGATTTTGTAACCATTTATAATCCTTATTTTCGTATAAGAATATCACTTAAAAACTTCATTAACAATATATTTTTTATAATTTATCTCAATCTATAGTTTAGGTATAGATTAATTACAATTAGTTACTGCCCTTATTTCACTACCATCTTCGCTGTAAACAAGCTTTACTTCACCTTCGCAAGGCTGGTCGGATATGTAGTAACCCAACACCGCAGCTTTTCTTGCGAGGTCATACGGTGATCCTAAATCAAATTCTGTATTAATATGAGAAACTTCAACTTTTTCCCCATCGAATCTTAACTCAATATTCTTTAAGTTAATTGTGTACTTTTTCAAAGTCATAACAAAGGTTACTATTTCTTCGTTAAATCCTTCCTTAACAGGACCGTTGTTTATTTTAATAGTCATGAGACCTTCGTTAGTTGACACATCACGAGTGTATAAATTTTTATGGATTATGAATGTTTTTGGTGGTGATTGTCTATTGTCCTGTACGTATGCTAGATTCTCTGAAATGACTATGTTAACAAGGAGAGTGTTCGGCAGCTCTTTTTTGATTGAGATCTTCTCTACTGAGGGGTTGTGTGTGTAAAATCTATCAAAGTATGTGTCATCAATCAACCAAATTGAAGTTCCCCTTAAATTTTCTAAGGTAGCGAAGTTAAGGTCCAAACTATCATCGTAATTTATATTTGATACTCTATATAGGTTTGTAGTTAGGTTAAAAAATACTACAACTCCTATAAGAATGAACATTGCAAATGCTAGAAAAGTCCTGAATGTTTGCCTTTCTATGTCTCCGTAGTTCATTTATTGTCAAACTTACCTACAAATATGATCTCTTTTTCAAGTGAAACACCATACTTGCTATCTACAACATCTTTCACGTGATTTACAAGTTTATATAAAGACTCAGAACTAGACCCTTTAGATGCTATAAAAAAGTTCGCATGTTTTTTACTTACTTTTACACCATCAATACTGTATCCCTTAAGTCCGGACTTATCTATTAACTCTCCTGCAGAGTAGTCTTTTGTATTCTTAAAAACACTCCCTGCATTGTAAATTCCAGCAGGTTGAGATTTTTTTCTATAAGCTACGTACTCTTGGAGCCTACTTTTTATTAATTTAGGGTCTCCTTTAATGCCTTGCAATGTTGCTGCTAATATGACTTTTCTTTCTAAATTAGCAGAAGACCTATAGCCAAAATTAAGATCTTCTTTTAGTAATATTTCAACCTTGTTTGTGTCTAAGTTGTATACTTCAACATCTATAACTAAATCAGAAAATTCCCAACCATATGCTCCTGCATTCATTTTTACTGCTCCCCCAACGGAGCCAGGGATGCCTATCATAAATTCAGCATCAATATAATTATTAGCTTTATAATACCTAGCAAGATCAGGTAAAAACACTGAGGACCCAACTCTTATTTTTGATGTACTATCACCGATCGATATATCATTAAAAATAGGACTTATTATATTTCCTTCATACCCATAATCTGAAAATGCAATATTAGAACCTTTACCAAGTACAAAGTAATTTTTATCTGAAAAAGCTTCTTTTAATAAAGCTACATTATCTTTATTAACTGTATAAAAATTCTCACAATAACCACCAAATTTATAGGTAGTTACATCTGATAATTTAATTTTATTCTTCATCTAAATATTTTAATATTTGGGGGCCTAATAAAGTAATGTCTCCAGCTCCAAGAGTTAGAACTGTGTCATTCTTTTTAATCATTGAAGATAGATAACTTGGTACCATTCTCATTGATTTTAAATATTTAACATTTTCATGTTCGAAATTTTTACTACTTACTCCGGGTATAGGTTTTTCTCCAGCAGGATAAATGTCTATAACAACAGTATGATGTGACATTGCTAATGAGGTTTTAAAATCTTCAAAATTATTTTTTGTTCTAGTATATCTGTGTGGTTGGAAAACAACATAGAGATTTCCTTTAGTATAGTTTTTAAGGGCTGAGATAGTGGCTTTAATTTCTGTAGGATGGTGTCCATAATCATCATACACACTAACACCCTTTCTAGAACCTAAGAATTCCGTTCTTCTTTTTACACCAGGAAATGATTTTATAGCCTCTAAAGCTTGCTCTGTGGTAATACCATTAACATTCGCTAAAGCTATTGCTCCGGCTATGTTTGAAATAAAATGTGAGCCTATTAATTTTGTATTTATTAGATATTCAGTATTATTTAAAATAATTTTATTTGGATACTTGATTTTTATATTTGATTTTTCTGAAGATGAATAGGAAATATAATCTCTTTTTATTTTTAATTCTCTTAAATTTGCATCATCATAATTTAATACTAAATTGTCCTTAACGTTTTCTATAACATATTTAAAAGCATTGATTAAATTATCAAAATTATCAAAATAATCAAGGTGGTCAACATCAATATTTGTTACTAATAAGTCATCAATCTTTATATCTTTAAAAGTATTAAATGCCTCATCAGTTTCTAAAATGATGGGCTGATCTTTATCCCCATAATGTCCCCCAATACCATGGAAAGATGTAATACCTCCAAATATATAGGAAACATTTATATTATTATGGTGGAATATATGTGCTAACAGTGCTGTTGTAGATGTTTTACCATGAGTGCCAGTAATTCCTATAATTTTATTTTTTTGTGACAATATATTAAGATATTCAGGTCTTGATAGGATGTTTTCACTATCTAAATACTTTATTAAACCTGTTTCTTTCATTGAAATAGCAGATGAATAAATATAAAGAGTTTCATCAGAATATTTGAGATTATCTAATTCAAAGTCAACTTTGATACCATCTTGGTTTAGTTGATTTGTTACAAATGATTTTCTTTGATCATATCCAGAAACATTTATATTTTGCTGTACTAAATATTTAGCAATAGAACTCATCCCAGAACCTCCTATACCAAATATATATACATCTCTATATTTATTCATTAAATGCTTCCCTTAAGTAGTTGGAAATATTTTTATTTCCAACTCGAATATCTGCAGTGATAAAATTTACTTTCTCTATATTCTTAAAATTATTAATACTTTTTAATAAATTTTCTTCAAATTCACTATATGAATTAACAATTATTGCAACACCTAAGCTATTCAAGTACTCAGCATTTAAAATTTGATGAGAAGATGTAGTTCCATGTTTAAAAGGTATGAGAATTTGAGGTATTCCTACATAAGCTGCTTCTAAAGCTCCCCCTCCAGATCTTGATACTTGTAAATTTATTTTTGAATAATAACTATTCATATTTTCAACAAATTCATATTGTACATAATTCTTTTTATCTAATATATTTCTAGATTTATCTTTACCAGTTATATGTATAAAACTTATATCAGATAAATTATTTTTATTTAAAAATTCATAAAGATACTTGTTTATTTCTTCTGAACCTTGACTGCCACCTTGAATCCCAATTGTTAAACTATCTTTATTATCTTTTTCTTTTTTTAATATATCTTTATTTATGACTGGCCCAACATAAGTACCTTTGTTTTTTAAAAGATTTTTTGTTTCAGGATAAGAAGTAAATATTATTCCAGGTAAAAGACAGCTAAATTTATTACCTAATCCCGCATATATATTTTGCTCTTGACCGAAATACTTAATACCCAATGTAAAACTTATTAATGAAGCTATAGGTGAAATATAAGATCCTGTTGAAAAAGTTATTTTAACTTTTTCTTTTTTTATAATTGTCCTTGTTTTTATTAACGTATTTAATATTTTATGAATGTTTAATATATAGCCAATAAGGCCTATTTTTGAACGGTACATGTCTTGTACATAAGTTTTAATTTTTAAATCTTTTAGATATTTTGAACCTCTTTCGTCAGTAATGATAATAAAGTTCTCTAACTTAATGCCTTCATCATTTAATTGCATAATTATATTTTTTGCTGGTAATACATGGCCGCCTGTTCCAACACAAAAAATTGCTATTTTTTTCATAAATCCTCATTATTGTCTTTAGCATAAGCCATAGTGAGACCTATAAAAATCGACACCATTGCTGAATTCCCATAAGCTACAAATGGTAAAACAATACCTGTTATTGGTAGCAAACCAACTATTCCGCCTAGGTTAAATACAGTTTGAATTAAAACCCATGCTCCCATTCCAACAAAAAATAATCTTGTAAATTCATTTTCACTTGTTAAGCCAAGACCAAAGAATGATATTGTTAACGAAAATAAAGCTAGTATTAATATCAGAAGCCCAAAAAAACCATATTCTTCTGCTGCAATTGAGGCTATAAAATCAGTCCATGAATTAGGGAGGCTGCCCCATCTCGCTCTTGAAGTACCTGGTCCTAATCCAAATAATCCGCCTGAGCTAATTGCAACTTTGCTTTGAAATATTTGATAACATTCATCAGCTAATAACTCAGGTGAGATATTCGTTCCTTCACATATTTTGTCATACCAAGTAGTAAATCTTTTATTTCTATAACCCATAACATTTATTGCTAAATATGTAGGTATTGGCGACAACGCTATTATTGATAATGGATATCTTATTTTTATTTCTGAAAACAATAGTTGAAATAAAATAATACCTGAGATAGTTAAAGTTGTTCCGAAATCAGGTTCTAGTAATACTAAAATAGCACATAGAGCTGGCATAGTTAATGATTTTTTCAAATTATAAAAATCTGATTTATTATTTTCAATATTTGATAAATGATAAGCAAGAAATAAAATAATTACTGGTTTAGCTAATTCACTAGGCTGAATGTTTACATCACCTAAATCAATCCACCTTCTGCTTCCTCCAGCTACTACACCATATGTAAGTACCAAAAATAATATAACTGTGATTGAAAGCATTCCGGTGCTAGCTAATTTTTTATAATATTCTTTAGAGAATTTTTTTCCAAAATTATAAATAATTAAACCTAAAATAATTGCTCCAACATGTCTTTTTACTAAATGAAAATTATCATTATATTGTTTTAACCCTCTGACAGATGAGGCAGATAAGTTTAATAAAATACCAACAGTTACAAGGAAAGATATTGATACTATGTTGATTTTTTTAAATGTTGTATGACTTAATTCAACCATTTTTTACCTTAATATTTGTTACAACTGACTTGAAGAAATTACCTCTCTCCTCGTAATTCTTAAAATCATTAAAACTAGAGCCGCCACAAGAAAATAAAACTGTATCACCAAAATTTATATTTTTTTCTAATTTTTCTTCTAGGTCAAATATTGAATCAAGTTCAATAACCTCTGCGAAAGTATTACTTAAATCAACTTTCATATCTTTTGGCAAAATTATGGTCTTTATTTCTTTTGAAATATCTAAATCTTTAGAATCTATATTTTTAGTCAAACCATGCATTATCAAAACAGCGTTATTTACTTTTGTTGTAGCCATTGATACTGAATTAAAATTGGTTGACTTAGAGTCATTTATATAAGTAATGCCGTTATGAATATCAACTAATTCAAATCTATGTTCAGAATTCTGACTATTTATTATATATTCTTTTGCAAACTCATAATTTAAATCTAATTTTTCAATAACCTGCATAAAAATATCTACTGTATTGTCAAAAAATATAGATTTTTCTTTAATTTCAGAATATAAATTTGAATTAGTTGTTCCAGGGTCGGAGCTACCAAAAAAATTATTGTCTTTTTTAGAATCTTCTCTATTTTTAATAAATTCTTTTATTCTTTTTTTTGATTCTACATATTCATCGAAATTTTTGTGCCAATCTAAATGATCTTGATGTATATTTATTATTATTCCAATAAGTAAGTTTAAATTTTTTAGATAGTATAGCTGGAAGCTGGATAGTTCAATTACAATATAATCATATTCTTTATCCATAACTTCCAATGGGGACCTACCAACATTTCCAACGGCGGCTGCTTTTATTCCTTGTGAATTTAAAAAACTTGTTAATAGATTTACAAGTGTTGTTTTACCATTAGTACCTGTAATACCTATTAGTTTCCCGTTATAAATATCGTTAAACAAATCAATATCTGTCTTTACTGAAAGTCCTCGAGAATTAATTTCATTTAGAAGTTCATGGGTGGGTTTAATTCCTGGAGATATTATTACTTCATCTATCTCATCAAATTTCGTAACTTTAAATTTCTGCTTTTTTGGTATTTCTTTTTCTTTATTGTCGTCATATATTAAATATTTAATATTATTTTTTTGAAAATAAGCCTCTACTGATTTTCCTGTTGATCCGTATCCAAAAATTAGTTTTTTCACTTAATTACCAAACAAGACCCAATCACCATAGAAAAGACCAAGCCCTATTATAATTACTATTCCATTGATAATCCAAAATCTAACAATTATAGTTGTTTCTGCCCAATTACTCATTTCAAAATGATGGTGTATAGGAGTCATTTTGAAAACTCTTTTACCTCTATATTTAAAAGATAATACTTGGATTATTACAGACATCGCTTCAACAATATATAGAAAACAGAAAAAAAGAATTAAGGTATCTGCACCGATCGAAAATAAAATTAAAGGAAACATACAACCAATAAATTGAGAACCAACATCTCCCATAATTATTTTTGCTGGATTAGTATTCCACCATAGAAAGCCTAGGCAGGAACCAGCAATTGATGATATTAAAACTGCTAATTCTACTGAGATAAATACAGGATTAATAAAATTAGTATAATAATCAGGATGTCTAAATATCCAAAAGGCAATTATTAATATTGCTCCAAAAGATACAGAAGAGCTTCCTGCAACTAATCCATCCAATCCATCTGTTAAATTAACAGCATTTGTAATTCCAACTATAATAAAAATAATTAAAAACCATTTAATAATTCCTACGTCAATACCAAAACCACTAAAAAGATAAAAAATTGTAGAATCATCTAAAAAATAAAAATAATAACTTGCTAATAAAGCTACTAATGTTTGAAGGATAAATTTATTTCTAGCCATCAAACCTAAATTTCTATTTTTATTAACTTTTAAAAAATCATCAATCAACCCAACAAATCCCATCATGGTTCCTAAAATCAAAAGATTAAATATTTGCGGATTAATCGATAATAATTCAACTTTAAAACCTTTCCCAATAGTCCAAAAATTTATATGTGACAAAATAAAACCTATGAAGGTTCCTAAAATTATAAATACTCCACCCATCGTTGGTGTGCCTTTTTTATGCTCATGAAAATTTAATTCTTCACGTATTGGTTGACCTATATTTCTAGTTTTAAAATAATTAACACCAATTGATGTAGAAAAAATTACGAATAAAAAGCTTAAACCTCCGGCAACAATTATCCCAATCATGACTTTTCCTTAATATATTCAGTAACTATTTTTTGATCACTAAATTCTATTGAAGACTCTTTAAATTCTTGAATTTTCTCATGGCCTTTCCCTAGTATTAATAATACAGAATCTTTATCAAGATTATTAATTCCTTCTATTATTGCTTCTTTTCGATCTAGAATTATCAATGTTTCTTTATTTAAATCAATACCTTGTAATATATCTTTTGCAATTAGCTCTTCGTTTTCATATCTTGGATTATCATTTGTTATTATTATTTTGTCAGCTAAATTTGCTGCTTTACCCATTAAAGATCTCTTACCTTTATCTCTATCACCACCTGCACCCAAAATAACAACTACTTTCTTGTATTTATTCTTAACAAATTTTATAACTTGAAAAATTGATTCAGGAGTGTGGGCAAAATCTATTATTATTTCATTATTTTGTTTGTATTTAATAATTTCAAACCTACCTAAAGGATTTTTAATATTTATTGAAGCTTCTAGTAGGGAGTCTAAATCATCCTTTTCTGAAAAATAAGCCATAGAAAGAGCTAATAAATAATTTAAGTGAGACTCTGGACCTGTTAACGGGACTGTTATATCATAATTTTTACCTTCAATATCAAAATTTAAATCATAATTTTCTTTT
>Ga0208408_1001014_pt1 | contig 16425 bp, 18 predicted proteins | sample ETNtaG_4_FD_185776 | JGI IMG/M metagenome (GOLD analysis project Ga0208408, IMG submission 185776) | Marine microbial and viral communities from oxygen minimum zone, Eastern Pacific Ocean - ETNP201406SV67 (SPAdes) (version 2) | ecosystem: Environmental > Aquatic > Marine > Oceanic ... | reverse complement strand
CCCAGCGTCCTAGGCCTCTGGACGACGGGGCCGTATAATTAATAAGAATATAGTAATTAAATTATTATTTGTTACAAATCTTCAATACTTTCGGCCATCCTGGAAATAGTAGTTTCTTTACCAAGTGCATACATTGATTCAAACAATGGAGGACTTATCTTTGTCCCAGTAATGGCAACACGTGTAATTTGAAATCCAATTTTCGGCTTAATGTCTAATTCTTTAAGTTCTATTCTCATAATTTCTTCTATATCATGAAGTTCAAAGCTTTTAGCTGATATGAATTTATTTCTAACATTTGTCATATATTTTTGACCTTCAATTGTGTTAACACTTTCCCAATCTTTTGAATTCACTTTAAATGGTTCATCTAAAAGAAACTTTACTTGCTCATTAATATCATTCATTGTTTCAAGTCTTTCTTGAACTGAATTTGTAATTTTTTCAAGTCTATTTAATTCTTCATCAAATAATTCTCTTGAAATAGAGTCCTGAATAGAGTTAACAAATAAGCTTTTAAATTCTTCAGCTTCTGTGTCCCTTATGTATTGTCCATTCATCCATAAAAGTTTTTTTGTATCAAAAATTGCTGGATTAGGTAGAACATTTTTAAAATCAAATTTTTCGATTGCTATTTTTTTGTCAAAGATCTCAAGATCATTTCCGGGTGACCAACCTAATAAACACATATAATTGAGTAATGCCTGAGGAAGAATTCCTTTATCTCTGAAAGTAGAAACAGAAGTGTCTCCATGTCTTTTGCTTAATTTCTTACCATCAGGTCCGAATAATAAAGGTAAGTGACAAAAATCTGGAAGTGGAGAATTTAGAGCATTCATCAATAAAATATGTTTAGGCGTTGAAGGTAATATGTCCTCTCCTCTCGCAACTGTTGTTATTTCATAATCAACATCGTCTACTGTAGATGCCAAATGGTATGTTGGTGAATTATCAGATCTTAAAATTACAAAATCTTCAATATCATTTAAATTAAAGCTCATAGAACCTCTGACAATATCTTGAAAATTTATTTCTCCTTCTTCTGGAACTTTAAACCTTAAAGCCCCTTCATCACGGTACGCAAAACCTTTATTTTCGAGCCCTTCAGCAACTTCAATATATCTGTCAACTCTTGAAGATTGTTTATAAGATCCTTTTGAACCTCCAACATCGATGCCTTCATCCCAATCTAAACCTAGCCATTTTAAATTTTCAATAATATTATTTTCGTATTCTTCGCTACTTCTTTCTGTGTCAGTATCATCAATTCTTACTAAAAACTTGCCATTATTAGCTTTTGCATATAACCAATTAAATAGTGCCGTTCTAGCATTTCCTATATGTAAGTTTCCAGTTGGAGATGGTGCAATTCTTAATTTCATTATTTATTCAATATTATTTATTAATGTACCTATAGTATCAATTTCAATTCTTATTTCATCTCCGCGATTGACCTTACTTACACCATCGGGTGTTCCTGTTAAAATCACATCACCTGGTAATAAAGTCATTATTGAAGTTATAAATGTTATTATCTTACCAATGCTAAAGATCATGTCAGTAGTGTTCCCATCTTGTTTTAATTCATTATTAACAAAACATTTAATATTCAAATTAGGATCTTTTTCAAAATCAGTTTGAATTACTGGTCCAAGTGGACAAAAAGTATCAAAACTTTTTGCTCGTGTAAAATTTCCATTAAACGAACCATCTTGCCCTTGGAGAATTCTTTCTGATAAATCATTTGCATTGGTAAATCCAAGAACATTATCCATCCAATTGTCTTCGTTTAAATTTTTAGATATTTTTCCTATTACTAATCCTAATTCAGCTTCGTGATCGACATGTTTACCAATTGAAGGATAAATAATTGACTCTCCAGAACCAATTACAGATGTAGAAGGTTTTATAAAAAATACTGGATTTTCAGGAGCGTGATAATCTAGGACTCCTAGTTCGTGAGCATGTTTTTGATAATTTTTTGCAACTGCTACAACTTTCGAAGGAAGTACTGGTGCTAGAAGTTGAACTTCACTTTGCTCATAAGATTCCTCTGTCTTTTCCCAGACAACGAAAGGTGAGCCCTCATATCTAATTATTTTGTCATCAAGTAATTCACCATAAAATATATCGTCTTGATGTTTTACTCTTACTATCTTCATAACTATTAGATTATAGGATTATTATCAATTGGTTAGCTTAGAAAATTAAATAATTCTATGAGATGTAACCCTTTAGGTTGATCTTTCGTACATTTATCAAGAACTTCATCATTCATCTCCCCAATGCTATTTTCTGATATTCTCAGTAATCCTAAAACTAAATGAAGATCACTGATAGTCGGAGCCCTTCCATAGTTTGATGCTCTATAAATAATTAAATTATTAATTACTGAACTTATCAATTTATTTCTTGGATGGTGCTCCCAAATACTTTTATAACTATTAACAATCTTTAAAGCAAAACCACTATCTGGACCTGTGTTTCCAAAAACTTCATCAGGACTTGGTTTAATGTTTTCTGCAGGCCTTTTTTGACTTCTTCTAGGCACAGGCATAGGTATTTCTTTTTTACCTTCGATTTTGCTTATATCTATATTTGGTTCTTGAGGCATTAAACCAATGTTATATAACCTTTGAAATTATTATCTTTACCATTAACTATCTCAAGATATTTATTTCGTATTTTTGTTGTTAAATCTCCAACTGAACCATTTCCTATATCATTACCATCAATTGAAACAATTCCAATAACTTCAGTGGCTGTGCCAGTAAAAAATATTTCATCTGAAGAAATTAAATCTTCTACATAGACATCTTTTTCTAAAAATTCAATATCAAAAAGATTTGCAATTTCAATTACGGTTTTTCTTGTTATGCCACCAAGTGCTCCAGTTTCAATAGGTGGAGTCATTAATTTATTATCTTTTAAGACAAATATATTTTGACCGCTGCCTTCTGCAATGCTGCCAGTATCACTAAGCATAATTGCATCATCAAATCCTTTTTTTACAGCATCTATTTTTGCTAATGTAGAGTTCATGTATCCACCAACACCTTTAGCAAAAGGTTGGAAACTCTTAGGACTAATTCTTTGCCAATCTGAAATACAAACTTTTACACCTTCTTTACCGGCTTCATCTCCTAAATAAGCTCCCCATTCCCAGGCAGCAATTGCAACTCGAACGGGGACATCGCCTGGTAGTAGCCCCATTTCACCATCCCCTAAAAATACTAAAGGTCTTATATAGGCTGAATTAAGATCATTAACTTTTACAATTTCTAATATTGCATCAGAGATATTTTTTTTCTTAAAAGGAATATCCAGATTGTAAGCTTCAGCTGACCTATACAGTCTTTCAACATGATCTTCTAGTCTAAAAACTCCTAAACCATTTCCAGTTTTTCTTGCTCTCATACCCTCAAAAACTCCAGTACCATAATGGAGAGTATGTGTCATTACGCTAACATTTGCTGAATCCCAATCTACTAATTCACCATCTAGCCATATGTATTTAGATTTTTCCATTATTAATTACAAATACTACACCTTTTAAAAAATCAATCCAGAGAAAATACTATTATTCATTGTATGAAGAAATTTATTGCCTCAGGATTTGGAGTAGGAATACTTTGGGAATTTTTATTTAATGATAAAAAAGGTGGAGGAACTCTAGCTTCTTTTTTATTTGCATTGTTGATTTATTTTCTTGATTTAAATTTATTTTATCTATTTTTAATTTTTGTAGGATTAATTGCAATTTATTACATAGTCGTTGATGACAAAGAAGCTGGTGATGATCCTAGCTGGATAACATTAGATGAAATTTGTGGAATGAGTCTGGTGACTTTGGTATCACAAGCAGACCTACTGCCTTTGATCTCTGGATTTTTAATATTTAGAGTTAGTGATATTTTAAAGAAACCAAATATTGTTGCAGAAATGGAGAAATATCCAGGCAAAATTGGTGTCCTTTATGATGATTTAGCAGCAGGTACAATGGGGCTTATTTCAGCTTTAATTGTTAATCAAGTAATGCTTATAACTCTTTAAGCAATAATTCTTTAGCTATTGATGGATTAATGTTTCCGTCTGAACTTTTAATAACTTGTCCAACTAAAAATCCGACTAATTTTTCTTCACCATCATTTATTCTTTGAACAATTTCTTTATTTGCTTCAATTACATCCTTAACGATTTTTGAAATTTCATCAAAATCATTTTCCTGGATTAAGTTATTTGATTCTGCAAAAACAGTTGGATTTATTTCATTTTGAATTAAATTGGTTAAAATCTCTTTACCTGATGTAAAAGATATTTTTTTATCATTTATCATTTTAATTATTTCACTTAACCTTTCAGAATTTACCCATTCAGGAATATTTTCTATTTCAGCTTTTCTTAGCTGGCCTTGTAATTCCCCAGTTATCAAATTGTAAGTAGCCTTAGAATCATTTGTTAATTTTTGAGTTTCTAAATATAAGTCATAAATCCATACTTCGCTCTTACCTAAGTGGTTTGACTCTGACATAGAAAGACCTGTCTCGGTAAGTTTATTTCTTTTTTCTGAAGGCAAAGTTGGTATCATTTTTTTAATATTATTTATAAATTCATCTGTAAGAATCATATTTGGCAAATCAGGGTCAGAAAAATACCTGTAGTCTGCACTACCTTCTTTTGATCTCATTGAGGATGTAACCTCTTTACCTTCATCCCAGTGTCTAGTTTCTTGAATTATTTCCTTATTACTTTCAATTAGTTTTGTTTGCCTTTTTATTTCAAAATCTATTGCTTTTTCTAGTGACCTAAGTGAGTTCATATTTTTAATTTCAACTTTTACACCTAGCTCTTTGTCTCCTTGTTTAGCAACTGAAATGTTCGCATCAAATCTTAGGTTCCCTTTTTCAAGTTTTCCTTCAGAAATCCCTAAATCGATAACCAATTGTCTGAGTTCTTCTATGTACGAAATAGCTTCTCTAGATGACTTAATAACAGGTTTAGTTACGATCTCAACTAGAGGAACTCCAGACCTATTGAAGTCTAATAATGTACTCGTTGCAGAATCAATTCTTCCAGATCCTTTGTGTATACTTTTCCCTGTATCTTCTTCCATATGAACTCTTTCAATCTCAACAGTTTCAGTGCTTTCGTCTAAAATTATTTCTAAAGATCCATTAACTCCTACAGGTAAGTCAAACTGTGAAATCTGATAATTTTTAGGTAAATCAGGATAAAAATAATTTTTCCTATGAAACATCCCATTATTTGTAATTGAACAATTTACACTTAGAGCAAGCATTGTAATTGACTCAATAGCTTTATAGTTTGGGACGGGTAAGGCTCCTGGTAAACCTAAGCATGTTGGACATAAACTAATATTTGGATCTTCAGTTTCTACTACAGGACAATTACAAAACATCTTGGAATTAGTATTTAATTCGACATGAGTTTCCATTCCGATTGTAGGTATCATATTCATTTCATTTCCTTAAGTAATGGGGCCCTTTGATCAAAACTTATTAAATTTTCTAATTTCTCAGAAAATTTAAGAAGTGAAGAGTCTGTTCTAGCAGGACTCATTAACTGTATAGATAGAGGCATATTTTTACTTGATAGCCCGGTTGGAATGCTTATTGCTGGAAGCCCAGCGAGGTTTGCAGGAATTGTACAAAGATCTGACATATACATTTCTAATGGATTTTCTGTTTTTTCACCAAATTTAAATGCCGGTGTAGGGGTAGTTGGTGAAATAAGGTAATCAACATCTTGAAATATATTTTCAAAATCATTAGTAATTAGTGATCTTGCTTTTAATGCTTGACCGTAATATGCATCGTAATAACCAGCTGAAAGTGCATAAGTTCCTAGTAATATTCTCTTCTTTACTTCTTCACCAAATCCTTCTGCTCTTGTATTCTCCATCATCTGATAGCTTGTTTCTCCTGCTTCTCTTGATCCATACCTGACTCCATCAAAACGCGACAGGTTTGCAGAACATTCTGCAGGAGCTATTAAATAATAAATACTTAGTGCTACTTTTGTGAGAGGAAGGGATACTTCTACAACTTTATTTCCTTCCTCTTCTAAAAGTTTTATAGTCTTTTCTACTTCATTTTTTGATTCCTCGGATATCCCGTCTTCCATCAATTCCTTAATTACACCTACTTTTGCTGTTTTATCATCCGGTATTTCAATAGAGGTGTCTACTATTGAAGTTGCATCCAAAGGATCGTGACCTTTTATAGAGTTAAACATTAACTTTGCATCTTCTACTGAGTTTGTTATAGGTCCTATTTGATCAAGAGAAGAAGCAAATGCTACTAGACCATACCTTGAAACAGTTCCATATGTAGGTTTAAAACCTACAACACCGCAAAAGGAAGCTGGTTGTCTTATTGAACCACCTGTATCGCTTCCTAATGAAGCTAAAGCTGACCCAACTGAAACTACAGCTGCTGAACCACCTGAACTACCCCCAGGAACATATTCTGGATTCCATGGATTTTTTGTAGGCCCAAAAGCTGAGTTTTCTGTTGAAGAACCCATTGCAAATTCATCCAAATTTGTTTTTCCAGTAAACACTACACCGCTATTTCGTAATTTTGAAATAACTGTTGCATCATAAGGAGAAACATAATTTGATAACATCTTAGAAGAACAAGTGGTCTCATGGTTTTTTAAGTTGATATTATCTTTAATTGCTATAGGTATTCCATCTAGCTGACTTAGTTGTTTGCCTTTTGCAAATCTCTCATCTGATAACTTTGATGCCTCAATACATTCTTCTTGAAATAATTTAAGGTGAGCATGAATTATTGACTCAGATAAAGCAGCGTTATTGAAAACTTGTTCATATACTTCTGAAGGTTTAAGTTCTTTATCCTTGTAAAGTTTATTAATTTTTGAGATTGATGAATTTAAAAGATTCATTTTTAATCCAAAGAAGGAGGAACAACAAAATGGCCTTCTTCCGTTTCTGGTGAATTACTCATAGCTTCATCGTGTGTAAGAAATTCAGATGAAATATCTTCTCTAAGGTTTAATGTTTCACCAAGCGGATGGATACTAATTTCTTCATCATCAATATTCATTTTGCTTAGTGCTTCAACGTGTTCAAGAATTATGTTTAGATCTTTTTCTAATTTTTTCTCTTCATTTTCTGATAAATTAATAGCTGCAAGCTTCGCAACGGATTTTATATCTATGTCTTTTTTCATCGATAACTCTTTAAATACATCAACAGTATCTTATATGAGTCTAATATTTGATTTTTATTAACAAATTCATTTGAAGTATGAGCTAAAAGAGGGTCTCCCGGACCGAAATTTATTGCTGGTATATTTACTTCTGAAAATCTTGCAATATCTGTCCAGGCTTGCTTTGGTTTTGTAGCTACTTTTGTAACTTCAATAAAGTCCTTAACTGCTTTTGATTTTGAATTTGGCATTGCACCATTCGCAATGTCTTCTATCTTTACTTCTCCAAATTTACTGAAACTTTCTTCTATGTAATCTTTTGCTTCACTGTTGGAAAATGTCGGTAAAAATCTATAGTTTATATTCATATTGATTTCGGAAGGTATTACATTATTTGCTATACCTCCATTTATTTTTGTAACTGATATTACTTCTTTAAAATTTAAACCTTCAATTTCATGGTTTTTTACTTCATTCTCTTTTAAGAACTCAAGTACTCCATTCAATTTAAATATTGGATTTTCTCCAATCCATGGCCTAGCAGAGTGTGATGAAATACCTATAATTTTTAATTCTGCATTAAGAGCACCTAAGCAACCTAGTTGGCATTCTAAATTCGTAGGCTCCATAACTATTGCAAATTCGATATCAAAATCTGATTGTAGGATAGGCATTAAAACTTCTAAACCATTTTCTTTTTTTGGTCCTTCTTCAGCGGTGTAAAATATACCAACTTCATTACTGTTGTCATCTAAAAGAGTATTGAGCATTACAGCAATACCACTTTTCATATCAACTGCGCCTCTACCTGAGATTATTTCAGCATCTGATAATCTCTTTTGACCTTCAGCAATTGGAACAGTGTCTACATGACCTACTAAAGCAATTTTTGATTTTGTTTTTGAACGATAAGCAATGATGCCACCATCATTTTTTTCTATCTCCCCAGAAAATTCATTTTTAATTAAATAATCTTCGATGAAAGTTAATACTTCCTGTTCATTGCCTGTTACTGATTCAATATCTATTAAAGTTTCTGTTAATTGTTCTAAATTCAAACGTCAACTCCGTACGTTCTTAAAGCTTCATTTAATGATGTTTTTTTATCAGTTGATTCTTTCCTCTTTCCAATTATTAAGGCACATGGAGTTTGATACTCTCCGCTTGGGAACTCCTTAGGTCTAGTTCCAGGAATTACTACTGAATTACTTGGAATTACTCCTTTATATTCTTTTGGCGTTTCATTTGTAACATCAATTATTGGAGTAGAAGCTGTGAGTGTAACATTTGCACCTATAACTGCTCCCTTTTCTACTTTTACTCCTTCAACAATTATGCATCTTGATCCTATAAATGCTCCATCTTCAATTATCACAGGCATTGCCGATGGAGGTTCTAAAACTCCACCGATACCCACACCTCCAGAAAGGTGTACGTCTTTTCCAATTTGAGCACAAGAACCAACTGTAGCCCATGTATCAACCATTGTACCTGAGCCAACATATGCTCCTATATTTACAAATCCAGGCATTATTACAACTCCAGGTTCACAAAATGCACCATATCTTACTGCTCCTGGAGGAACGACCCTTATGTTTAATTCTTCATAGTTTTTTTTCGGATCAAATTTATCAAAATATTGAATTTCACCAGATTCAATATTTTTTATTTTTTTTATGACAAAATAATGCAATATTGCATTTTTGACCCATTCATTTACAACCCATTCATCATTTATTAGTTCTGCAACTCTTATAAGACCAGCATCTAATAGCTTTATGGCTTCTTCAATGACATCAACATCTTCTTTAGAGGGGTTATTTATGTCTATATTTTCAATTTTTTCTTTAATTTTTTCGCTTTTCATATTTGTCTCTTTTTATTTATTAGATAATATTTTAATGTATGAAAAAGAACACATATAGATTAATTTTTCTTTCTTTAACAGCTTTACTATCTTTAACTATCTATTTTGGCATCTCTTTCTACCAAAACAACAACGAAACAAAGGAATTACCTAGTGTTATTGAAAAGATATCACCTCTACCAAATGATCAAGTCCCACAACAAACTTCTGTGGAAATAGACCTACCAGTCGGATATGAATTAACCCTTATAATTGATAACTACATAATTCCAAATTCTGAAATATTGTATATAGAAGGAACAGGAGTCTATGTGTGGAAACCAGGGCCGAATAAAACTTATGAGGTTTGGAATCCTGGAAAACATGAAATAAAAATAACCTGGAGTAGGATTACTGGATTGCCGGATGTCGGGGAATTTACTTGGACCTTCTCTACTTATTAATATAGGCTAAAGCCTCTACCTCATTCATAATTTTTACTTCTAATTTTTTTGCTTTCTCAAGCTTTAAACCTGCTTTTTCTCCTGCAATTAAAATATCAGTATTTTTAGAAACAGACGTAGTGACAATGCCTCCAGAACTTTCAATTATATTTACAAGATTTTGACGAGAATAATTATCTAAAGTACCAGTTATTACAAAAGTTTTACCATTTAATTTACCAGTAGAAGTAGATGATTTTTTGTCAAATTTAATTCCATGCTTTTCTAAAGCCTCCATAGTTTTCAAATTGTCAATATCTGACTTCCATTCATTTAATGAAGTGACAACACTTTCAGAAATCCCATGAATTGTCTCAATCTTTTCATTACTTGCATCTAAGACACCCTTAATGGATCCGAAATTTTGAATTAGTTGTTTTGCTGTTCTTTTCCCAATATGTCTAATTCCAAATGCAGTTAATAGTTTTTCAGGTCCATTTTTAACTGAATTTGATATTGCGTTTAGTAAGTTTGTTGTTTTCTTCTCCTCCCACTGAGGTAAAGAAATTAGTTGATCATAATTTAAATCGTAAATATCTTCTACATTTTCTATAAGTTTATTCTCTATTAAAGTTTCAATAGTTTCTTTACCTAGCCCATCAATCTCTAATCCTGCTCTTGAACCAAAAAATATAATACCTTCTTTTTTAGCAAGGCTACATTTTGATTTTCCTTTACATCGGGGTACTTTTTCATCTTTAATAAATTCAATTTCATATTTTTTACAAGGACATTTTGGAGGTAATTTCCACCTCTTTTGTGAGCCATCTCTTCTTTCAACGATAGGAGACACTACTTCAGGAATCACATCTCCTGCACGTCTGATGACAACATAATCATTTATTCTTAAATCCTTTCTATGAATTTCATCAGGATTATGAAGAGTTGCAAATGAAACCATAGCACCCCCAACACTAACTGGCTCTAAAACCGCGACGGGGGTAACTGCTCCTGTACGTCCAGTTTGGAGCTTTATGTCCTTTAAAACAGTAGTTTGTTCCTCAGCAGGAAATTTATATGCAATAGCCCATCTTGGTGCTTTTGAAGTAAATCCTAATTGATCTTGTGAAGTTGAAGAATCTATTTTTAATACTGCACCATCAATTTGATAACTATATTTATCCCTCATATTTTCTATTTGTTCTAATATTTTTCCAATTTCATTAACATCTGAAACTTCATAAGATTTATTAACTTGAAAACCGTATTTTTCCAAATTTTTTAATTGATTTGAATAGTTTAAAGAAAGATCTAACTCTTCATGACTAATTAATTGATAAGACAACAATCTTAAATCACGAGTAGAAGTAATATTAGAATCTTTTTGTCTCAATGAACCTGCAGCTGCATTTCTTGAATTAGTAAAAGTTGGTATATTTTCTTTTTCATTTAAATTATTTAATTCATTAAAACTATCTGTCGGCATATATACTTCTCCTCTAATTTCTACAATGCCATTTATACCTTTATTAAGTTTTAAAGGAATATTTTTGATAGTTTTTACATTATGAGTTACGTCTTCTCCAATGAATCCATCTCCCCTAGTTAAGCCTTGAATAAATAAGCCATTCTCATAAATTAATGAAACAGCAAGACCATCTATTTTGGGCTCAATAACAATTGGAAATAAAGCTTCCTCTGTAATTTTTTCAAGTCTTTCAAGCCACTTCTCTATATCATTAATATTTTCAGCGTTATCGAGACTATACATCCTTTGTCTATGTTCTACTTGTTGAAAAGCATTACTTGGTGTTCCTGTAACTCTTTGAGTTGGAGAATGGCTGAGAATCAAGTTTGGATTAGATTCTTCTATTCTCTTTAATTCATTATATAGTTTGTCGTACTCTGCATCTGTCATTGTTGGGCTATTTAAAACGTAATAATCATGCTCTGCTTTAGATAACTTATTAACAATTTCGTTTACTTTTTTACTATCCATTACTCAGTTTTCTCTAATACTTTTGAGGAGATTCTTCCTCCACCAATAACTTTTGTTCCTTGATATATAACACCAAACTGACCCGGTGCTACTCCGAATGTTGGTTCATGTAAATTAATTTCCAATTCCCCATCTCTAACTGTTCTAACACTACAAGGCAGGTCTTCAGAGTTGTATCTAGTTTGAATAGTGAGATTAGTAGTCTCAATTTTGTTTACAAATGATATGTCTTCAAGTAAAAAATTAGTTGTTAATAAATCTTTCTTTTCTCCAATGTGTACTCTTTTAGAGGACACATCTATTTTTGTAACATATTTTGCCTCACCTTGGCCCCCAGGAAGTCCTTTCCTTTGTCCTACAGTAAATTCATGGACTCCTTTATGGTCTCCCATTTTGTTACCATTCTTATCAACAATTTCACCTGAAGATGAAATATCTATTCGAGTATTAACAAAATTTCGGTAATCCTTTTTCCCAACAAAGCAAATATCCTGACTGTCTTTTTTAAATGCTGTTTTAAGGCCAAGTTCTGAAGCAATTTGTCTTACTTCAGGTTTGGAGATTGTTCCTAAAGGAAAGTCAATATATTCTAGTTTTTCAGAAGTCAACATATGAAGAACATAGGACTGATCCTTCTCTAAATAATCTGCTTTATGAAGTTCATATATATTTTTATTATTTATTATTTTTGCATAATGACCAGTTGCTACTTTTTCGCATTTTAGTTTTTTTGCTTGTGTCAAAAAATGATCAAACTTAACAGATCTATTACATTCAACGCATGGGTTTGGCGTTAACCCTTTAGCATACATTCCCACAAAATTATCTACTACGTCTTCAGAAAATGATTCTGTGTAGTCCATTACATAATATGGAATATCTAATTTTGCAGCTACTTTTCTAGCATCTTCACTATCCGATGCTGTGCAGCATCCAGTTTCAGGCATTTCTCCATTCTCACCTTCCCATAGTTTCATCGTTACACCTATGACTTCATGACCTTGTGATTTCAATAATCCTGCAACAACCGAAGAGTCAACACCTCCACTCATAGCAACTAATATTTTCATGATATTTTCCTCAATGAATTTAATAAAATTTTTGCTGCTTTTTTTCCATCTCCAAGGGATGTTGACCAACCAAAACTAAACCTTAGATGATTGTTAATATATTCTTTATTTATACCCATAGCTTCAAGTACGTGAGAAGGCTTTTGCGCTCCACTTGCACATGCAGATCCTCTTGAAACACCCAGTCCATTTAAATCTAAATCTACCATCAATATTTCTGAATTTACTTTTTCAAATTGAATATTACTAATATGTGGTAAACGATTTTCATCTTCACCAATAATTTTTACTTTGAAATTATCTTTAACAATTTGTTCAAATTCTTTTTTTTCTTTTGTCATAATCAAGATCTCATCATCAAAATTGTTCTGTTGTTCTTGAAGGGCAGAAGCAAATGAAGCAGCCCCTGCAACATTTACAGTTCCTGCTCTTCTTTCAAGTTCTTGTTTACCCCCATGTAACATGCTTGGTAATTTAAACTCACTGCTTAAAAACATTGCTCCGATACCTTTTGGTCCACCAATCTTATGAGCTGATATGGCTGCGCTTTGAATACCTTCTTTGTGAAAATCTATTCTATCTGAAACAACTGCTTGAACAACATCTGAATGAAATAAAGTTTTCGAATTTATTTTCTTTACTTCATTTGAGATTTCTTTAATTGGTTGAATAATTCCAGTTTCATTGTTTGCCCACATTGCTGAAGCAATTAATGTATTTTTATTTACTGCATTTAAAAAACTATTTTTATCCAACTCGCCATTTATTAAACACTTGGCAAATACTACATCGTATTCATTATCTTTAATCCACTGAGCGGAAGCAAGTACAGCCTCATGTTCAATGTTTGTTGTGACTAAGTTAGAATCTAAATGTGTATTTTTATTAAATAATGTTTTAATACTCCAATTATCAGCTTCTGTACCTCCACTAGTAAAAATTATCTCATTCGGAGCAACACCAAAAATTCCAGCAATTGTTTCTCTAGATTCCTCAAGAATATTTTTTGCTTTTCTAGATAAATTATGGCTTCCTGAAGAATTTGCAAATCCTTCATGCTCTGCATCAATAAATGCTTTAATAGCAATTTCTCGCATAGGAGTAGTTGCAGCATGGTCTAAATATAGATATTCAGATTTTTTCATATTAATTTATTCTACTTATGAAGTAAGATTGTTTAACAAGCAATGAGTAAAACAATAAATGTTTCAACCACAATAAATGCACCATTAAAAACAGTCTGGAATGAGGTTTCTAAACTGGATAATCATACTAATTGGATGAATGATGCAGAAAAAATAGACTTTTTAAGTGAAAATAACTCAGGGGTAGGCACAAAAATGAAAGTCCTCACAAAAGTAGGGCCAATAAAACTGTATGATTATATGACTGTGACAGAATGGGTAAATGAAAAAATAATAGTAGTTGACCATACTGGGATTGTTTCAGGAAAAGGAAAATTTAGATTAGAAGGAATAGATGAAGATAGCACTAAATTTTATTGGGAGGAAACTCTTAAATTTCCATTATATTTAGGAGGTATTATCGGTGAATTTTTTGGAGCTCCTATTCTAAAATTAATTTGGAAAAAAAATCTTAACAATTTGAAAGAAATATTTTAAATGAAAAAAATAATTTTATTAAGTTTATCCTTTTTAGTCCTAATTCAATGCAGCCTATCAAATGAATCTAAAATAGTTGAAGAAGAATCTCCTGAAGAAAAAACAATAAACTTAAACTACCAAGGTTTAGGAAATTCTTCTGAAGAATTTGTATCTAACTGGAACCAACTTGTTAGCACCATCTCAGAGGATGAAGAAACAATTCTTTACTTCTCTATGAATCCTGACAATGTCAAATGGACATCGGAGACAAAGGAGGTCCTATATTATAGCTTTGGAGATTCAGGAGAACAGACTGACATAAACAATGTTTTTGTAATGAATATCTTCATTACTGATGATATTGTTTCAAGAATTGAATTTTTTGCTCCAACTTCAAAAAACGAAGCTAACGCACAACAAACTAAACTATTCTTTCTTTTGGTGCTTACTTTATCTGATGAAACTTTAGATAAAGACGGAAGAGAAGCTATTTTAACAAATCTTGGTCTTTACGATAATGTTAGTGATCCTAAACAACTTGCTGGAAGTGTTACTAAAAATGGAGTTCAGTATATTTTAGAACCACTTGTAGAAAATAATTTCTTATTTGGTCTTTCTTTATATACAAGTTTTGCTGATACAAGTGGTACTAATTAAGTAGCAATAACTTCTACAACGCCTGGAACTTTATCCATCAATATTCTTTCTATTCCACTCTTTAAAGTAGCTATAGAAAGAGGACAACCCTGACAAGCTCCTAGCATATCAATATTGACAACTCCATCCTTCACCGAAGCAAGTTTTATATCTCCACCATCTGCTTGAACAGCTGGACGGATGTATTCAATTGTTTCATTCAAAACTTCCATATCAATATCGCCATTCTCATCCCTTTCTTTAAGGGTCGGAAATTCGATGTTGTTGTCATTATTCATATAATTTAATTATATTCAATTATTGACCCAATTGAGCTTAATGAAGAGACAATATCTTCATAGCCTCTATTTACATGTTCAATACCTGTAATTTTTGATACACCATCAGCTTGAATCGCTGCTATTAATAAGCTAGCCCCTGTTCTGATATCGGTAGAATTTACCGGAGCACCAGATAGTTGGTCTACTCCTTTAATCATTGCATGTTGCCAACCAGTTTGAATATTTGCTCCCATTCTTTGAACTTCAGGAATCCATTGAAATCTTTGATCATAAACATTTTCAGTAATTATCGAAGTACCGTTTGCTTTTAATAAAAGAGAGCCAAAAACAGGCTGAAGGTCAGTTGCTACACCTGGAAATGGTAGTGTTGAAAGCTCTACTGCGTTTAAATTACCTGTATGAGAAATTTCTATTGAGTCTTCTTCAGTTTTTATTTCAGCACCAATTTCCTTAAACTTCTTTAATTCCATTGGTAAATTATTTGGATTAATTCCACGAACAGTACCTGAACCATTTGTTGCAAGAAAAGCTGATAAAAATGTACCTGCTGCAATTCTATCTCCCACAACTTCATGGTCGGTTGGTTTCAAATTCTTTACTCCTTCAATTATTATCTCGCTAGTGCCTTCTCCAGTAATTTCTGCCCCCATTTTTTTAAGCATTTCAACTAAATCTACAATTTCAGGTTCTCTAGCAGCATTTTCAATTACTGTTTTTCCTTCTGCTAAAACTGCGGCTAATAAAGTATTCTCTGTTGCGCCAACAGATGCATAAGGTAGGTTAATTTCAACACCTTTAAGGCCATCTGCTTTTCCTGTCAAAACACCATGTTCCAAAGAAAAGTGTGCACCCATTTTTTCTAATGCATCTAAATGCATTTGAACAGGGCGAGGACCTAACTCGTCACCTCCAGGAAATGCAATTTTAGCTTCTCCTTTTCTTGCAAGTAGAGGACCCAAGATAATAATCGAAGCTCTCATTTTCTGCACTAATTCATAAGGAGCTTCAATTCCAATATTTGCTGGTGATTGAATACTTAGTTTATTCTCAGTTAATTCTGTATTTATTCCTAGAACTTGAAGAACTTCCTGCATATATAAAACATCAGCAATATTTGGAATGTTTGTAAGTGTATACTCTCCTTCAGAAAGTATTGGCAAGACCATCTGTTTTAATACAGCATTTTTTGCGCCTTTAACTTTTATCTCACCGTTTAATTGATGATTACCTTCTATTACTATATGTTTTTCCACTATCATTGATACTACTCAAAGATTTAAGTGTAACAATATTTTTTATGTCAGAAGCAATAGAAATTTATAAAGCTAA